>ERZ1049444.73-NODE-73-length-108916-cov-31.796144_pt1 | contig 108916 bp, 95 predicted proteins | sample MGYA00383101_ERZ1049444 | MGnify/ENA primary metagenome ERZ1049444 (study PRJEB29581, sample SAMEA5548371) | metagenome | biome: marine; feature: coastal; material: water | depth 50 m | study: Short-term variability in the microbial, nano- and picoplankton... | reverse complement strand
CACGAGATTAAATTGGCAGATATCAATAGGATATAAAATAAATTTTTCATTTTTTAATTTTTTTTTTAAAAATAGTAAATATTCTAATCTACTTGAGGTAGCTGAGTTGAAGGAGGAGGATATGCCTAGTCTTCAGTTTAATCGCTTTTAAAAAAGTATTAGTTTTGGCAAAATAAAAAAATCAAATGAGAAAATTATTAGCTGTAGTAATAGTCTTAGCAGCAATGTTTACGGGCTGTAAGAAAATCACTCCAAATTACACAATGGAAGGTAAATGGACATATCCAGGGAATAGCCTGAACACAATGTATATCTACGAAAACGGTATACGTTATACTTATTATTGTACGAGTGGTAATTGTGATTCTCTATATGATACTTTTCAAGCGGGTGACACAAACGCCTTACCAGGAACTAACAATTACACATTTGTTAATGATACACTAACCGTTGATTTGAATTTTGGAAACGAATTAGTTACTCCAATTACATTTGAATGTGACGGTGGTAAAGCAATCTTTATAACACCTGATTATAGTCTAGTTAAATTATCTTCTGGTTGTAATTAACATTGAACCGTCTATATGATTAAGTGATTAAAACTACTTGACGCATAAAACAAAGAGCCTCTTCTTCGGAAGGGGCTTTTTTGTTTAACGACACTTCAGCAGGTGATGGGTTAAAGTCTCCTTGACTTACCTCAGGGGTCTTGAGGTAGCTGAGTTGAAGGCGGAGGATGGACATTAACGGCAGAGGCTCTTTGGTGGTATTTGTAGGAAATAGTCCTTAACTTGGCATTAAGTTTAATCAGACTCACCATCGCTTAAACCCTTTCTCATACACAAAAACCCCATCCGAAGACAGGGTAAATGCGTGTATGGATTCGCCTCGCGGGTTCCTCATACAGTGGGTGGGCCCAGCAGGATTTGAACCTGCGACCAAGGGATTATGAGTCCCCTGCTCTAACCACTGAGCTACGGGCCCCGATATATGCAGCAAAAATATGTCATTATCCCAACCATTCAACGCCTCCATAGATCAAGAACAGCCAAAAAAGGCCTTTAATCAAAAAGAAGGCGAAGAGAACGGCAACTGAGACTCTGCCATAACGATCCATCATGCCTTTGAGGCCATGGGATTTGAAATAGCTATAATAATTGCGTAGGGTTTGCATGTCAGGCAAAAGTAAGTGCAAGGAGCGCATAGGGATGCCCTGAAACGACGGAGTTGACAATTTGAATCATTGCAAGCAGGTAAATCATTTTTTCTTTATTTAATTGAGAATGTTGACATTTGCAGCGCCATTTATGGCATAAACCATTCAGAAAATACCCCCATGCGATTTGATGACCTCCATGAAGGTGTGTCCATGATGAGACACCTGGCCACCAAAACAGAACGAACATGCGATGTTGAATTGCAAGCCTCTGAGTCCTACCTCTTCTTCTGCTTGGATGGCCCTGCAGAATTTCAGTTTGGGGCCATGTACATGCGTCCTTTACCTGCCAACGAGAGCTTTTTCATCCATAATCCGAGTAAGACGCTCAAGGCTGTCATCAACATGTCTCCTGGTGACCGCATGATTGGGATCCAGCTATCCATCATTCAGATGCACCAATTGTTCCTGCCGGATGATGGCCGAATGGAAGCCCTTGCTTTTTTGAGCAACCCAGACAACCAACGGCCTATCTACGACCAGAAGGCTACTGAGCCACCCTTGCTGACCTTGTTGGAGTCTCTCTTTGACTGTGTGTTAGACAACAATGCCAATAGGGTGATGAACTATGGTAAATTGATTGAGTTGCTTGGCAAATACTTCTACACCCCAGACCCTGACTTGGTTGCCTGCCCCTTTTTGAAAGACGAAGAGACCATCAGAAAAATCCACATGGCAAAATCCTTGATCTTGGATCAATGGCAAAATCCACCCACTATTGCCAAATTGGCTGAATTGGTCGGGCTCAATGAATACCGGCTCAAAGCAGGGTTCAAAGAAGTATACAACAATACTGTTTATGGCTACGTGATGGACACCAAGATGAATCGAGGGCGAAAACTTTTGGGTGCCGGCAAGCTCCGTGTGAACGATGTCGCGTTTGAGGTTGGCTACACCAACCCCAGCCATTTCATTGCAGCCTTCAAACGTCAGTTTGGCATCACGCCAAAAAAATACATGCTTACCAAGCGCTAATCAGGACTGCTTCTGGCACAACTCAACCAATACACCGCCGGTGGACTTGGGGTGGATGAAGGCCACCAACATGTTGTCGGCACCAAGCTTGGGTTTTTCGCTGAGAACCTGAAATCCAGCCTCACGTAACCGGGCCATTTCAGCTGCAATGTCATTCACAGCAAAGGCCATGTGATGCAGCCCTTCGCCGCGTTTGTCTATGTGCTTTGCAATGGCTGAATGGGGCTCTGTTGCTTGAATCAGCTCAATCTTGTTAGGACCTGCTTGAAAAAAGCTGGTGATGACATGCTCAGAAGCTACCGCCTCACACTTGTAGGGCTTACAGCCCAAAAGCTTCGTGTAAACCTGCTCTGCTGCCTTGAGATCCTTCACGGCGATGCCAATGTGCTCAATCTTACCCAGCCCTAAGTCCTTCAAGTCACTCATGAAGCAAAGGTCTGTGTTTTAACCAACATGGCATAATGGCCATTGCGTTGCATCAAGGTCTCGTGGTTTCCTGATTCCGTGATTTGGCCCTTGTCAATCAACAAAATGCGATCTGCCTTGTGGATGGTTGAAAGCCGATGTGCTATCACCACGCTGGTTTTATTTTCAGTTGCCTGATCCATGGCCACTTGCACCAATGCTTCATTTTCTGCATCCAAGGCGCTGGTGGCCTCGTCCAAAAGGAAGACTGGCGCATCGCGGTAGATGGCACGTGCAAGGGCTATGCGCTGACGCTGACCGCCGGATAACTTATTGCCGCCTTCACCGAGCAAACTGTCCCACCCATCTGGCATGGCTTCAATGAAACCCAAAGCCTGTGCCTTGGTGGCTGATTCAATGGCCCGCTGCTTGTCGGGGTTGTCATCCCCCAGGGTGATGTTTTCAAGGGCGCTTTCATTGAACATGACCGCATCTTGACTGACCAAGGAATAGGTTGACCGGATTGCGGCAAGGCGCAAGCTTGGCTTGTCCGATGGGCGACATGGATGACCATCCATAGTCACCTGGCCACTGTCCGGGTCCATGCTGCGGACCAACAGCTTCATCATGGTGGATTTACCGCCACCAGACGGGCCAACCAATGCCACAATCTCGCCTCGGCGTATCTCTGCAGATAGTTGATCAATAGCCGGGCGATCAGCGCCCGGATAGGTGAAGGTTACATTGTCCCAGGCAATGACTTCAGGCCCGTTTTTTGGTGACTGCCAATCCAATGCATTGGCTGGCTCTTGAATGGTTTCTTTCAAATCCAAAATCTCAAACAAGCGGTCTGCGGCGGCACTGCCTTTTTGCACATTGTAAATCGCCATGGTCACAGCCTTGAACGCAGGAATCAATTGGTAGAAGAACAAAACAAACCCCACCAAGGCAGCGCCTGTCATTCCTTGACCCGTCAAGACCACTGAACCACCATAGAGCAGAATCATCAAGAGGGTTCCCACCCCAATGACCTCTGAGATGGGGCTTGCCAAATCCCGCTTGCGGTGAACGGCTTGCGTAGCATGCATGGCAGATTGATTGATCTGGCTGAATTGCTGCTGTGTCGCTGTCTCTGCCTGGTAGGCCTGAATCAGGTTCAGTCCACTCAAGGTTGACTCCATGGAAGCCAGCACTTGACCCAGGGCAGATTGAGCCGTGGATGATTTGCGTTTGAGCTTCTTGCCAACCACATGCAGCAGCCAGGCACTCAAGGGGGCAACCAGCAGAATGAACAGCGTCAGCTTCACACTCATGGCAAGCAAAATAGCCAACGAACCCAGGATGATCAATGGCTCTCTAACCAAGAGCTCCAAGCCTGTCAAAACGGCCCACTCAATCTCAGTTACATCGGTGGATGCGCGGGCCAGGATGTCGCCCTTGCGTTGATCGCTCATGGTCCCTGGCGATAGCTTTAGCACCTTGCGATGAATGGCAGAGCGCAGGTTGGCAGCGATCTGTGATCTGAGCGTGGCCATCTGCCACATGGCACCATAGCGGAGCACAGCCTTGATGACGAAGATGCCCATGGCCGCCAAACAGATGCGCCACAAAATGCCCATTGGGCCATAAGCCTTGATGCCCAAAGTCACCCCATAAGCAAGCCAGGCATGCAGACTGTCCACATCCTGAATGACCTGAGGCCGGGCATTCAGCTGCTGGGAACTGTCCAATATGATATCCATCACCGGAATGATCATCCCAATCCCAACCAAGGACATGATGGTGTAGCCAACATACAATAGGCCGGCAACCAAGGCAGAGGATTTTGCAGAGCCGGCGTGGCTCAATACACGAACAAAGGGAGACATGGGGACGAAGGTACTGAGTTCAGGATGGGATGCATCAGGGTGATGCATTTATAACGCCAACATCTACCTTTGTCGCATGGATACAACGAGGCAGAAAAAAATCGCATCCGTTTTGCAACAAGATTTGGCAGAGATCTTTCAGCTCGTTGCAAAGTCAACTTTCACAGGCACCCTGATCACCGTCAGCAAAGTGCGCGTCACACCCGACCTGGGGCTTTGCAAAGTCTACTTGTCTGTTTTTCCGACCAAATACAGCGATGACGTCATGGTGCATGTTGAGGCCAATGCACCTGCGCTTCGCCATGAGTTAGGTCAACGGGTTCGTCACCAACTCCGCGTGGTTCCCAACTTGAAATACTACTTGGACGACAGCATGGACTACCAAGAAAATATCGAACGCCTACTCAAAGGCGGTGGAGAAAACCCCATTCGGTGAAGGGACTGCCTGCAAAACTTGGATGGCGAATGGTCATCAGCCGCCGCCTGAGCGGAACAGTAACTCGTTCAGCTGCTGCGGGCATCATGGTTGGAACCGCTGCTATGATGGTGGTCCTTTCTGCCTTCAATGGTTTAGAAAACCTGATCCGACAGAATTACGACATCGTCCATCCACATGTCAGCATCCTGCCACTTGATGGGGCAGGCCTAGCCTGGGACGAGGCTTTGGATGCACTGTTGGCGCACCCCGACATTGCGGATTTTGAACCGGTACTAGAACAGCAGGCCTTGTTGAAGCATGGCGAGCAAGAAGCCCTGGTCACGCTGGTGGCCGTTCAACGGTCCTTTGTTACCCCCCATGCAGGCACTGATCGCTGGACCGACAGCTTACTGACAGCCAATCCCGACCACTGGGGCAGTCGATCCGCCTTGGTAGGCAGAGGCGTCGCCATGAAAATGGGGATCAACAGCCATGGTCTAGGGTCCATTGTGCAAGCCATGTGGCCTGAGAGCAATCAAGACATGAGCCGTCAAGCCCTCCAGGTCGACGGCATATTTTTCGCCCACCCACAAGTTGATGAGCACGTGGTACTCATTCCCTTAGCTAGCCTTCAACAGTGGACTGGTCATGAATTGAGCCAGGTGAAAGTTTGGCTGAAGTCAGGTGCTGACATGGAAGCCTTTCGCCTGGCAGCCAGAGACTACCTCTGCAAAGAACCCAAAGACTGGGAGCGGACCTTGTTCAATGTGTTGAAATCTGAACGGTTGGTGACCATAACCATCCTTGCCTTCATCGTGCTGCTTGCTTCCTTGGGACTGTACGCGGCCACCTCCCTAATGGCCCTGGAGCGAAAGCGTGAAACGGCCACCCTGGTTGCCATGGGAATGCCCTTGACACAGGTCAAGACTGCCTACACCTGGGGTGGGCTGTGGATGAGCATCCTAGGGGGGGGCTTCGGACTCCTCATGGGCCGTGCCATCATCGCTGGGCAATCAACTTTTGGTTGGCTGAGCTTAGGCCAAGGTTACATCGTGGATGCCTACCCTGTTGCCTGGTCATGGACATTCGCTTGGCTCACCTGGGGCTTTGTGGTCATGGTTGGAACCCTGCTTGCCTGGATGGCAGCGCAGCGCATACGGCCTCAAACTGAATTGCTCCGCTAAGGCATCAATGCCTTTGCTTTCTCAGCCTCAAAAATCGCTGCATAATCTGTCACGATAGCATCCAAGGTGTCAAAGACCTCCTGGCTATCATTGGACGTCACCAATGCCATCCTGAATGGCTTGAAATGCGGGAAGTTTCGGAAGTAGTTGCCATAGTGGCGTCGCATCTCAATGCGACCTAGGTCATCCCCCTTCCAAGCGATAGACATTGTCAAATGCTGCCTTGCTGCATCCACCCTGGCTTGCAAAGATGGCGGAGCTAAATACTCACCCGTTGCCATGAAATGCTTGATCTCATTGAATATCCATGGATAGCCAATGGCTGCACGGCCAATCATGATGCCGTCAACGCCATAGCGATTCTTCATAGCCACAACTTTTTCTGGGCTGTCCACATCACCATTGCCAAATATGGGGATATGCATGTGCGGGTTGTTCTTTACCTCGCCAATCAGGCCCCAATCTGCCTCGCCCTTGTACATCTGAGCACGCGTGCGCCCATGAATTGAGAGGGCTTGAATGCCAACATCTTGCAGTCGTTCAGCCACATCCACAATGTACTTGGTGTTGGCATCCCAACCCAGGCGGGTTTTCACCGTCACGGGCAGGTCCACTGCCTTAACAATGGCTTCTGTCAGACGAACCATCTTAGGGATATCCTTTAAGATACCTGCCCCGGACCCTTTGCCCGCCACCTTCTTTACGGGGCAACCAAAATTGATGTCAATGATGTCAGGGCCTGCCTTTTCACAAATGGCTGCGGCCTCTTGCATCTCTTCCAGGTCATTGCCAAATATCTGAATGCCAATAGGGCGTTCGTATTCAAAGATGTCCAACTTGGCCACAGACTTGGCCGCATCGCGAATCAATCCAGAAGATGAAATAAACTCCGTGTACATCACATCTGCACCATGCGTCTTGCACAATTTGCGAAAGGGGGGATCACTCACATCCTCCATGGGAGCGAGCAATAAAGGGAAATCTCCCACCGGTATATCGGCAATTTTGACCATCTAAAATTCCTGTGCGACTTTTGACAAAATTACGCCATGAAAGCACAGAGCCAATCCTTCACCAAGATCTCCCTGACCTTCATTGGGCTCATCATCGTTTCCACTGTGGTCATGTTGCTCATTGGCAGCTGGCTAACCACGATGATTGATGGCCCAAAGGGGATGAATTTGATCATCTTGCAGTGGTTCACTACAATCGGAGCCATGCTTATTCCCGGCTACTGGCTGTTCAAACAGGTAAAATCAACTGGTCAACAAGGCCCCCTAACGCTGACCGTCACCCTGTCTGCCATCGGCCTTTTCAGCTTGTGGATGCCATTGGCTGAGTATGCCATGAATGGCTTGTTGGGCTTAGCTGAGGCAAGCAACATCTCCTGGGTACAGAAACAAATAGCAGAATCCGCAGCCCATGCAGAGCTCTTTGGTCAAATGATCTTCATGCCTGGATGGGCTTACCGCCTGATGGGCGCCCTCACCGTCATCCTATTGCCCGCCATGGCAGAGGAGTACTTCTTTCGCGGAGGCATCCAGCGCTTGCTTGGTCAGATGATGAGTCATCGGCTGGCCCTGGTGCTTACAGCCCTGGTTTTCAGTCTTGCCCATGGCCTTCCCCTGCAAGTGCCCTACCTCTTTGCTGGTGGGCTCATCATTGGCTATGCCTACCAAGTCACAGGTAAGCTTTGGGTCCCTATGGCCGCACATGCGCTTCACAATGCCATTGTCTATTGCCTTGTCGTGCAAGGCGGGCCCGAACGGCTCAACGGGGATCACAGCATGCCTGTGCTGGCGATTGTCATCTGCAGCCTGGGAGCCATTGCAGCCAGCTATGTGGTGATTCAATCAGCCAACAAGGCATAAAAAAACCCGCTGCAAGCAGCGGGCAGTGTTTTCATTGATGAAACAGCTTACATGCTTCGGTAAAGGTCTTCAGCAGACGAAGCAGGGCTGCTAGAATACATGACCTTCAATGCTTGTGCCTTGCGCAACTCTTGTTTGATGTCAGAGATCAAACCCATCTTTACATTCACGTCAGCTTTGATAGAGACCATGAATTTGGGACGCTCTTTCTCATTGATTTCCTCGCGCTTGAGGATGACAAATGCTTGCACATCACTGACTAAGCCCAATTGGTCATCCAACTGAACACGGGGCTCAGATCCATAGGATTCGGTGTTATTGGGTGTACCCACATATATGTAAGTCGTCAAATCTTTTCGCTCAATTTTTTGAATTTCTGTTGCTTTAGGCTTCAATACGCCAACCAACATTTCAAGATCTCTCATGGTTGTTGTCACCATGAAGAAAAATAGAAGCATGAATACAATGTCAGGCAATGATGCCGTATTCACTGCAGGTATTTCCTTGGACTTCTTACTGCTAAACTTTGACATCAGCCTCCAATTTTAACTGGTTCTGCCTCAGAAATAATCTGTGGGTAGAACGCATTGATTTCCTTGCGGCTTTCATCGGACAGGTCCGTGTAGTCGATACCAAATCGGCGCAGTGCCAAGTCTTGGCGAAGCTCCGAATACGCAGCAATGAGTTCGTTGCGAACCGTCACATAGGTGCTGTAGTTTGTGCCTCTGTCATTTTGCATAGACAAAATCGCCTTCTTCGGGTTGTCAGAGCTTGATGGCAACTGAAGACCACGGCAGACCTCACAGGTGCCGTCGCCATTGTTGTCAATAAAGTCCTTTGCTGCTGAACGCAACTGATCAATAGATAGGTAGTCATCCTCAACTAGCAAGTCGTTGTTGGCGTTGACCAAAACCACAAAAATGTTTTTCTCCCTGATGTCATTGGACTCATCCTGTGGCTCTTCAGACCATGGTGGCAATCTGACCGCCAAGCCTTTGTCCACATCCATGGTCGTTGTAACCAAAAAGAAAATCAGCAACAAGAAGGCAATATCCGCCATGGATCCTGCATTGATCTCCGGTGTTGCGCGTTTGTTTCTTGCCATGATCGTGAGTTATTGACGCATGCCGTGGATCACGGAGTAGCCAATGGCTCCCAGACCCAGCAAGAAGGTCACATAAAAAGCATTCAAGCCAAATGAAACCCATTTGGATGTTGCTTCAGTGACATCGTTGTACGATGCGAAATCAGCGCCGCTTGCCATCAAGTAACTGATGAGGCAGACAGCGAGAAGGGCAGCAATGCTGATGGCTGTTTTGCGAAGATTCCCTGGATTGATTGACATACCAAAGCCTGCACTAGCTAGTGCAAGCAAAGCGGTCAAAACAATCAAGATTTCCGTTGCAACAACCGCAGAACCAATAAAGATCTCACCCTCACTCCCAAGCAAAATGCCCAGTGTAGGGATTAACCCGATTAAGCCTGCTAGCACAGCAGCGCCCATGGAAATAGCCCGAGCGTTTTTCATACTGCTGTTTTTACTTGTTGGTGTGTTGAGCAATGATATCCAAGAAGGAGATGCTAGCATCTTCCATTTTGTTGACGATGTTGTCAATCATTGCAACAATAAGGTTAAAGAAAACTTGGAGGATGATGGCAGTGATCAAACCAAATACGGTTGTCAACAAAGCCACCTTGATGCCACCGGCAACAAGTCCCGGAGAAATATCTCCAGCATCTTCAATGGCGTCGAATGCGTCAATCATACCGATCACCGTACCCATGAAGCCTAACATAGGGGCCAGTGCGATAAACAATGAGATCCAAGAAACGCCGCGCTCAAGCTTGCCGTTCTCAACAGAGCCAACAGAGACAACAGCCTTGTCAACCACATTCAAACCATCGCCGGCCTTGTCCAGGCCTTGGTAGAAAATGCTAGCAACCGGTCCACGTGCATTGCGACAAACGTCTTTAGCTGCATCTACACCGCCGCTGTTCAAAGCGCTCTCAACTTCAGCAAGAAGCTTGTCGTTGTTGGTGGTGGAAAGGGTCAAGTAAATGATGCGCTCAATGGCAAGTGCCAGACCGAGGATCAAACAAACCAAAACAAAAGACATGAAGGCAGGGCCTCCATCGATGTATTGCTTTTTCAGAACTTGGGTGAACGACGCTTCCTCTTCAGCTTCCTCTTCAGGGGCAGCTTCTTCATCAACTGCAACTACATTTGCAACAGCAGTGGTGTCAGCTTCAGTAGCCATGGAGTCATCGGCTGATGCCTCAACAGCAGCAGCTTCTTCGGTGGTGGCGGCAGCTTCTTCAGCTTCCTGTGCCATGAGATTGTTAGAAAACAACATCCCTGCTATTAAGAGCAGAGCGAAAACCTTTTTCATGCGTTTTATATGAGGTTAAATTTAGAGGATTGTTCTAAGGTTCACAAAAGTATGCCATTCAGGTACAATTCAAAATATCTGCACCGATTTTTTTAATTTCAGCTTGTTTTAGTCTTGTAGGTGGCCTTCTGAAGGATGGATTTGTCGATATCCGGGGTCCGTCGAATCGCATCGATGGCATCTGCCGGCTGCATGACCACCGTGAAGAGATCCAAGTGCTCTGGTCGCATGAATTGCTGTTCAACCATGCTGTCAAACATCTCAATTAGAGGATCATAGAAGCCATCTTGGTTCACAATGACCACGGGCTTGAGGTATTGACCCAGCCGCTTGAGGGTGATGGCTTCCATCAATTCTTCCAAGGTACCGCAACCACCAGGCAAGGCAATGATGCCTTCTGTATCATGCATCAACAAATGTTTGCGTTCGCGCATATTCTCGACCTGAATCAGCTCTGTCAAGCCCGGATGATTGACTTCATTGGCGAAAAGAAAGGCTGGCATGACGCCTTGAACCTTGCCACCAAGAGCCAGCACTGCATCAGCCACGCGACCCATCAATCCCGTTTTCCCGCCACCATAAACCAGGGATGCTCCTGCTTCAACAAGGCTAGCAGCCACTTGATCTGCGCCAAGCAAATGCTTCTCGGATGACATGGCTGATGAGGCACAATAAACGGTGATACGGGCTTGGTTCAGGTCTTTCATGGGGCAGTCAAATTGGCCCTGCAAGGTACAAGTCCACAAGCATTCAGAAACTACCTTTGAACCACCATGAAACAACTCGCCATTATTTCTGCCATCATTTCAAGCCTTGTCATGATCCTGTTGTGGGTCCTTGGCTTCTTCACAACCCTAATCATTCAAAATGGCCATGAAGGAGGCTATGAGCTGGCTGGCTATGTGCATGAAGGGCCCTACAAGACCCTTGGGAAGTCCTTTGAACGCTTGGATTCCACAGCTGAATCGCTTGGCCTTCACATGACTGACCGGGTCGGGCTGTATTACAACAACCCCAAAGACGTGCATCAAGATAGCTTGCTAAGCTTTGTTGCCGTGGTGATGGCAGAAGAAGGCTTTGCCATTGGCAACATGGATCTGGCAGACCTCATGCAAGAATCCATCCCCTACGGGCAAGCCATCTACATTGACTTCCCTAGTGACCAGCCATTGAGCCACCTGATTGGCCCCCTCCGTTGCTACCCGTTACTCAATGACCGCGCAGAGGCAGAGGGATGGGTGAGCAGTACGGTTTTTGAGCTTCATGGCAGTGATTACATTCGCTATGTAATGCTTCGATGAAACGCCAACGATTCCCTTGCATTTGATGGATGAATCAGCCATTTCTGCCAGCCATCTGGTCCTTGTGACAGCGATCTCCCACACCCCAGCAGGTGAAGGCATTTCATTGGACGACAATGGCCTGATTCACGACCTGTCTTAAAGCCTGTCTTTTCGTTTCAACCCTTGGGCGGCATGTGCCAACCTGCTGGTTCCTTCGATGCCTTTCTCCCTTGAGAGTTGTGTGATTTACCATTCAACAAGCTGGACACCACGGTCAACACAATAGAGAACCCAAGGGCTGACCAAAAGCCTTCCACATTGAAGCCTCCAACCCAACTGCTGGCAATCAGAATGACGATGGCATTGATCACCAAAAGGAAGAGCCCCATTGAGACCACCGTCAAGGGGATGGTCAATAAAACAAGCAAAGGCTTGATGGTGGCATTGAGCAAGGTCAAAAGCAAGGCAACCCAAATCGCTGTCGAAAAATGGTCCAAAGTCACCGATGACATCACAGCATCCGTCACGGTGATGCACAATGCCAGAATGAGCATTTTCAGCCAAAATGGCCTGTTGTCTCTTCGTTGGTTGAATAATAGCATGTAGCAAAGCTAAGCAATTGCCCTACATTGCAGGATGCAAAAAATTGTCGCCATGGCAGCCCTGAGTCTTCTAGTCCTAGCCTGCCAGACCACCCCGTCTAACCCTGCAAACAGACAAGTTATGGACCCACACAGTCACGCCCGACCCGCACAAGCCATCATGACGCATTTGGATTTAGCTATGGCTGTGGATTTCCGTGCTAAGGCCATCATTGGCACTGCCTCGATCACCTTTGATTGCCATGATGCCGACAGCATCTTTCTAGACAGTGATGGTTTAATCATCCATTCCATCACCGTGGATGATAAACCCGTAGACTGGCTTCATGGGGAAGCCAATGAGCTCTTAGGACGAGGTATCTGCATTGTGCCATCAGAACCTGTCACTGGCACCTATGTGGCAGACATTCACTATGCCTCCGCACCTGATGCAACCGCCCTGCAATGGCTGCGCCCAGAGCAGACCAATGGCAAAACACAGCCCTTTCTCTTCACCCAAAGCCAAGCCATTCTTGCCAGAACTTGGATCCCTTGCCAGGATGGTCCAGGCGTGCGGTTCACCTACCACGCCAGTGTGAAAGTGCCATCGGGCCTCATGGCCGTGATGAGCGCCACCAACCCCACAACCATTGCAGAGGACGGGGTGTACGAGTTTGACATGCGTCAACCCATCCCTAGCTACCTCATGGCATTGGCCGTTGGCGATCTGGCCTTTCAGTCCACAGGCCCGCGAACAGGTGTCTACGCTGAGCCCGCTATTTTAAAAAAATCTGCCTGGGAATTTGCAGAAACTGAAGCCATGATTCAAGCGGCAGAGGCATTGTATGGCCCCTATGCATGGGACCAATACGATTTGTTGGTGCTGCCTGCCTCCTTCCCCTTTGGTGGCATGGAAAATCCCCGTTTGACCTTTTTAACGCCCACAGTGATCACCGGTGACCGGAGTTTGGTCTCCCTGATTGCGCATGAACTGGCACACAGCTGGAGCGGCAACCTGGTCACCAATGCCACATGGAATGACTTCTGGCTCAATGAGGGCTTCACCGTCTACTTTGAGCATCGCATCATGGCCGCCGTCTACGGCGAAGACTACGCCAACATGCTCAGGGCATTGTCCCATGCAGGGCTCGTGGACGAAGTCAATGAGATGATGGTAAAGCACCCAGAGGACAGCAAGCTAGACATTGCCCTGGAGGGGCGCAACCCCGATGATGCCATGACCGCCATTGCCTACGACAAAGGCTTTCATTTCTTGCTCTTGGTAGAGGAAGCCGTTGGCAAAGAAACCTTTGACGCCTTTTTAACAACGTATTTCCAAGATCACCAGTTCAAGTCTATGACAACCGATCGTTTCATTGCCTACCTCAAGGATCAATTGCTTGACGCAGCAACCTGGGAGCAGATTCGTGGTGAAGAATGGGTCTACGGTACGGGGCTTCCGGACAATTGCCCCGTTTTGCCGCCCCTCAGGTTTGAGGCAGTGGACCTGGCCCTTGATGGCTTCCTTTCTGAAGGTTCACTCATGCCTCAAGATCAATGGACCACCCATGAATGGCTGCGTTTTCTGGATCAATTGGGAAACAAGGGTGCGAATCTATCACAGGTCACCGCCCTTGATGGCATGTACCATTTGACAGCATCCAGCAACGCTGAGATTCAAGCTGCCTGGTTTGCCTTAGCGATTCCTTTGCAATACCGTGGGGACGGCTTCCAAACAGTTGTGGAGCAATTCCTGACATCGGTTGGTCGTCGCAAGTTCTTGACGCCAACCTACAAGGCAATACTGGAAGCAGGTGATCAAGATTGGGCCATGACCATTTACCAAGCAGCACGACCTGGCTACCATGCCGTGGCAACCCAAACCATGGATGACCTCCTGGGTTTCAAGCCAGCTTCCTGAAAACCTGCTGGATTATACCACTCGCCTGAGCTGCTCCCGCAAGGCATTGCGCAGGGTTTGCAATCGCCCAAATTTCTCGAGCAATGCTTGCTTGTCTGAATCATCTGTCGCTTGCAAAGTGGCGATGATGTCCTTCACGTAGCGATCAATGGTGGCCTCCTTGAAGCGAAGTATCGACTGCTGAATGTGAAGACTTAAACTCTCCACCGGATTCGCTACCATGATTTCCTTTTTCTCCCACTGCGCCAATTGGTACTTCTCTGCATGCAAATCTGCTACCAGGCTGACCAATGATTGATCGGGGTAGCGAAGCAGTTCATCCGATGTCATCAAATGCCTTCGCTCATCCCAGGCATGGGATATCAAATCAAAGAGTTGCTGGTAAGGAGCGTGAGAAAAGTCCATGTTATCCGATAAAACTTCTTCGATGATGAAGGTTCCCGATTTCTCCGTCAAGGTCTTGCCTTCTTGCTCAGGGTCCGGAATCTCTATGGCTGTTTCACCATGCTGAATCAACGCCTTCATAAGGGATTCCTCAAAGGCTGGCGGGCGCTGAGTCGGTGCACTTGCTTCAACGGGGGTGAGTGCAGGTGCTTGTTGAGGCTGGCGTCGATTGACTTCTCGGGTTGCTGCAGCCTGCAATCGACTAAGTTCATCATGCAGGGTTTGCTCATCCATGCCCAATTTCCTTGCCGTGGCGCGAACGTATTCTTCACGCAAAATTGGGTTGGGGATCTTTGAAAGGCTTAATGCCAAATCCTTTTTTGCCTCTGCGCGTTCAATGGGATCATCCCCGGCCTCTGCCAGCAAAATGTCTGATTTGAAGACCATGAAATCTTGTTCATGCTCGGTCAAGTAGGCTTGCAGGGCTTCTGCATCCATGCTCTGAGCTAGAGAGTCTGGATCTGCCCCTTCAGGCAATGGCACGGCCCTAACCAGCAGGCCTTCAGCCAGCAACAAATCGATGCCCCGAAAGGATGCTCGCAAACCCGCTGCATCCCCATCAAAGAGCAAGGTCACATTGTTGGTCAGGCGTTTGATCAAGCGAATCTGATCCAGCCCCAAAGCTGTACCCGATGAAGACACCACGTGCTGAACCCCTGCTTGATGCATGGCCAGCACATCGGTGTAGCCTTCAACAATGAGGCAGCGGTCTTTTTTTGCAATGGCTTGCTTGGCCTGATACAGGCCGTACAACACCTTGCTTTTGTGGTAGATGTCTGACTCCGGGCTGTTAAGGTATTTCGCTGTTTTCGCCTGGCTGTCAAGGACGCGCCCACCAAAGCCTATGATCCTTCCACCCATGTTGTGTATGGGGAACATCACACGGCCCCAGAATCGATCCACCGGGCTGCCGTTCTCACGGTCAATGCACAGGCCCGATTTAACCAGGTAGGTCTTCACAAAGCCCGACTTGATGGCTGCATCATGCAAAGCGCCACGCGCTTCCAGCGCATAGCCAAGCATGAAGGACTTGATGATCTCGTCCGTGAATCCTCGGTTTCTAAAATAGGTCAGGCCGATGGCCTTGCCTCTGTCGTGCTCCCACAACCACTCCGTGAACTGCTTGGCAGCAAATGCCGTGACGGCAATCAAACTCTCTCGCTCACTTTGCGCATCCATTTGCTCCTGAGACTGCTCCTCTTCCTCGATCTCAATCTGGTATTTTTCAGCAATCCACCGCAGGGCTTCAGGGTAGGACATTTGCTCATGCTCCATTAAAAAAGACACAGCAGAACCGCCCTTACCTGAGGAGAAGTCTTTGAAAATCTGCTTGGACGGAACCACATAAAAAGACGGTGTCTTTTCATTGGTGAAGGGGCTCAGTCCGCGGAAGGATGAGCCACTTTTTTTTAAGGTCACAAAGTCACCGACCACCTCCTCGATTCGGATGGCGTCCATGATTTTGTCAATGCAAGCGGTGGTGATTCTTCCCATGATAGAAAGGTCAAGTTAAGACCATAATGTCACTCAAGAGCGGCGACTTGCGACAAAGTCCACCAGGGCTTTCAAGGACTCCTTGGAAGCTGAATCAGGCAAGGCCTGCAAGTGAGTCAATGCCTCGTCCTGCCATTGTCGCATGCGTTTGACTGCATAACGTACACCGCCAAGTTCAACCACGGTTGACATCAAGGACGCCACGGCCCGTGGGTCATTGTTTTTTTTCTTGACGATACCAACCATCTCTCGGCGTTGACTGGCATTGGCCATGGACAGGGCATGAATCAGTGGCAGGGTCATTTTCTGCTCCTTCACATCAATACCTTTGGGCTTACCCGTCGTTGCGAATCGATCAAAATCTAAGAGGTCGTCTTGGATTTGAAAGGCCATTCCCAGTGCCTCGCCAAAAGCCCTGGCCATTGCTTGCGCAACTTCATCTGCATCCACACTGGCTGCGCCGGCAACACAACAAGCTGCCATCAACGAGGCAGTTTTCTGACGGATAACATCCTCATAAACGGCCTCATCGATGTCCAATCGCCTTGCCTTAGCTATTTGAAGCAACTCGCCTTCCGATATAGCCTTGACTGCTTGACTGACATGACCTAGGAGGTCGTGATCCTTGTGTTCCACAGCAAGAAGCAAAACCCTGGACAGCATGTAATCACCCACCAGCACAGCCACCTTTTTTTGCCAGAGAGCTTGGATGCTGTAACTGCCACGACGCAGCAGGGACTGATCAACCACATCGTCATGCACAAGGGTTGCTGTGTGCATCAACTCCACAAGGGTTGCCGCCCGGGTGCTGCGTTCACTGACACTACCATTCAGGGCCTTAGCCATCAAGAAGACCAAGGCAGGTCGCAATCGCTTGCCCTTCTTTTTGATGGCATACTTGAGGATGACATTCAACAAGGGTAAATGGCTGGCAAAGGCCTTGGGAAAGACCTTGTCAAAGTGAGCCAATTCTGATTGTATGGATGTTTGAAAGGTCATTTGATGCCTCGTTCTTTGGTTATCTGCTCATAGGCAGTCTGAATTTTTCTGAAGGTTGCTTCCGCTTCAACCACAACATCCTTGCCCATCCCAATCACCGCATCGGGATGGTATTTTTTGACCAATCGACGGTAGGTTGCCTTGATGTCCTTGTCTGTGCTGGTGCGCGATATGCCCATCACTGCATAGGGGTCGTACTGCTGAATCCTGGAATGCATGGCATGCAATCGCTGGAAATCTAGTTGACCCAGGCCAAGGTACCTGGCAATTCTGGCAATTTGAGCCTGCTCAGCCTGCTTGAGTGATCCATCAATCACGGCCAATTCAAAGAGGAAATTGACAATTTGAATGCGGCCTTGCAGGGCCATGTGTTGTCGAACTTGTGCACAAACCAGGGTGATTTTTGGACGGGACTTCGCCAAGTCATTGAACACCACGAAGCTGGCATTCGCCTTGTCTGCACCAAACCATCGCTTGAACTGCTCACGCACATGGTTCAGCTCCCTGGGGTCGATTTGGCCATCAGCCTTCATAACCATGGATGCAAGCACCAAAAGGCTGGCATGGAAATCACCTTCGGAGGTGATGAACGGTTTGCCTTGCCCCTCATTGGATCCAAAAAGGTCTCCCACTGCATTGCCTAATGCTGCGCCCAACAGAGCGCCAATGGGTCCGCCAAAGGTCCAACCAAGGAATCCACCACCCAGAATATTTCGCCAGTTCATGGCGCAAATTTACAACCCAAGCGGGGCTGAATTGCTTAACTTAGGTACCAAGCAAAGAAACATATGCCACCAATGATTGCTACCAAGAGTAGCATGGTGGATCCGGCCGATTCATTATCCTTAGCCTCCTTAGCGAGCTTTCTTTCGCGGCGCTGTCGAAGCCATTGCTGTCGTCGCGTTTCGCGTTGTTCTGACTCTGTTGACATAAGTGTTGATTTAGCGTTATTTAGGTGTCCTTAAGTTACCTAAATTTTTACATACGACCCAAAGCACATTGGCCAATGTTTTCAACATCAAGGTTTTGCATAAAAAAACCCGCAACAATGTTGCGGGTTGTAAGGGTAATTATTAGGGTAATTAAGACCCGCAGGCCTCGCAATCGTCTGGATTATCAATGGAGCAAGCCAGAATTTCTTCTGCTGTGTAATCAATGTTCACGGATTTAACTGCGGGCTTTTTGGCAACCTCGACAGCAACCTTGACGGCGGTGTCCTCTGTTTTGAATGCCTCATCATCAGCCATTGTTTCCAGCTGCTCTTTGACAGCAACCTTGACATTCGCATCTTCTAGCTTGAATGCTTCATCATCAGGAATCTTCTCCACCTTCTTTTTGACGGTGAACTTGATGGCTGCAGATGCAGCTTTGGTCCGCAGGTAATACATGCCCGTTTTGAGACCTTTCTCCCATGCGTAAAAGTGCATGGATGTGAGTTTGCCCATGTTGGGTGACTCCACAAAGAGGTTCATGGACTGAGACTGGTCAATGAACATGCCGCGGTCAGCAGCCATATCAATGATGTCCTTCATGCTCATTTCCCAGACGGTGAGGTAAAGCTCCTTAATGTTGTCAGGGATGCAGTCAATGTTTTGAATGGATCCGTTGTTGGCCATCAGGGCATTTTTCACTTCATTATCCCAAAGACCTAGGGAAACCAAGTCTAAGAGAAGGTGCTTGTTCACCACAATGAACTCGCCAGAAAGCACCCGACGGGTGTACAGGTTGGTGGTGTAAGGCTCAAAGCACTCATTGTTGCCAAGGATCTGTGAGGTGGATGCCGTTGGCATGGGTGCCAGCAGCAAGGAATTTCTCACGCCTTCCTTTTTTACCTCTTTACGCAAGGCTTTCCAATCCCATCGGCCGCTCAAATCTTCCTCAGATACGTTCCACATGTTGAATTGGAACTCGCCTTTAGACATGGGTGAGCCTTCAAAGGTTTCATAAGCTCCATCTTCCTTTGCCATGTCACATGATGCCTTAACCGCTGCGAAATACAAAGTTTCAAAGATGTCCTTGTTCAATTGCCTGGCCTCATTGGATGTGAAAGGCATTCGCAGATTGATGAAGGTGTCAGCCAATCCCTGCACGCCAATGCCAATCGGTCGGTGGCGCATGTTGGAATTCCTAGCTTCAGGCACTGGGTAGTAGTTCTGATCAATGACAGCATTGAGGTTCTTTGTCACCTTGTACGCCGTTTCGTAAAGGAATTGGTGATCAAATACGCCATCGACAATGTACTTTGGCAGCGCAATGGAGGCCAAATTGCATACCGCTACCTCATCAGGTGCCGTGTACTCCATGATCTCTGTGCAGAGGTTGGAAGATCGAATCGTTCCCAGGTTTTTCTGGTTGGATTTGCTGTTGCAGGCATCCTTGTAAAGCATGTAAGGTGTGCCCGTCTCAATTTGAGATTCCAAAATCTTGGTCCACAACTCACGTGCCTTGATGACCTTTTTAACCTTGCCAGCCTTTTCGTAACTGGTGTACAGCTTTTCAAAGTCGTCCCCATAGGTGTCGTACAGACCCGGGCATTGGTTCGGGCAAAGCAAAGACCAATCGGCATTCTCCTTGACCCGCTTCATGAAGAGATCCGAAATCCACATGGCATAGAACAGGTCACGTGCACGCGCCTCCTCATTGCCGGTGTTTTTCTTCAAGTCCAAGAAGTCAAAAATGTCTGCATGCCATGGCTCGAGGTACATGGCAAAGGATCCCTTGCGCTTGCCGCCACCTTGATCTACATAACGGGCGGTGTCATTGAACACACGCAACATGGGAACCAGGCCATTGGATGTACCGTTGGTACCTCGAATGTAAGATCCCTTGGCGCGCACATTGTGCAAGCTCAGGCCAATGCCACCAGCGCTCTGGCTGATTTTTGCGCATTGTTTGAGTGTGTCATAAATGCCATCAATGCTATCGTCTTGCATCTGCAAAAGGAAGCAGCTGGACATCTGTGGCTTTGGTGTTCCTGCATTGAACAGTGTGGGTGTGGCATGGGTGTACAGCCCTTTTGACATGCCTTGGTAGGTGGCGATGGCTGCGTCAATGTCATCCTTGTGGATGCCAACAGCGACACGCATCAACATGTGCTGTGGACGTTCTGCAATCTTGCCTTCCATGCGGAGCAGGTAGGACCGCTCCAAGGTTTTGAAACCAAAAAAATCGTAGCTGAAATCGCGATCGTAAATCAAGGTTGAATCCAGCAACGCCGCATTCGTTTTGATCAACTCAATGACATCGTCTGCAATCATGGGAGCGTACTTGCCCGTTTTGGGGTTGACGTATTCGTGCAAGGCCGTCATCGTTTCAGAGAAAGACTTGTTGGTGTTTTTGTGCAGATTAGAAACCGCAATCCGAGCAGCCAACAAGGCGTAGTCCGGATGACGGATGGTCATGGCTGCAGCTGTCTCTGCTGCAAGGTTATCCAATTCACTTGTAGACACCCCATCATAAAGCCCTTCAATAACTCGTTGAGCCACTGACACGGAATCAATGTGTTCTGAAAAACCATAGCACAGTTTCTGAATCCTGGCGGTAATCTTATCAAATTTGATGGCTTCTCTGCGGCCATCACGCTTAATCACATACATCATCTTAGGTCATGTGTAAGGGTTAAAAGTCGCTGTCAAAGTCAAAGGCGTTGGCGGATTCGCCCACGGCTTCTCCTACGCCTGCTTTGCGGTATTCCGCAACGCGTTTTTCAAAGAAATTGGTCTTGCCCTCCAGGGAAATCATATCCATGAAATCGAAGGGGTTATCTACGTTGTAGACATTGTCACATCCCAGCTCGCGCAGCAAGCGGTCCGCAACAAACTCAATGTATTGTATCATCAAGCGATTGTTCATGCCAATCAAATCGACGGGCAAGGATTCAGTGATGAAGACGCGCTCAATGTCAAGGGCTTCTGTGATGATTTGCTTGATGCGATCCTTTGGAACCTTGTTGATCAGGTGCTCGTTGTGCAGGTGAACAGCAAACTCACAATGGCTGCCCTCGTCGCGAGATATCAATTCATTGGAGAAGGTCAAACCCGGCATCAAGCCACGCTTCTTCATCCAGTAAATGGAGCAGAAGGCGCCAGAGAAAAAGATGCCTTCCACCGCGGCAAAAGCAATCAATCGCTCAGCAAAAGAGGGGGACTCAATCCATTTCAAAGCCCAATCCGCTTTTTGCTTGATGGCTTCAAAATTGTCAATGGCGTTGAAAAGCTTGTCGCGCTCATCAGCGTCTTTCACATAGGTGTCAATCAACAAAGAGTAGGTCTCTGAGTGAATGTTCTCCATCATGATTTGAAAGCCATAATAGAATTTTGCTTCCGTGTACTGCACTTCATTGATGAAGTTCTCTGCAAGGTTCTCGTTCACAATGCCATCAGAGGCAGCAAAGAATGCCAGGATGTGCTTGATGAAGTATTTTTCGTCATCACTGAGCTTGGTCTCCCAGTCCACCAAATCTTGGTGCAAATCAATTTCTTCAGCTGTCCAGAAGCTGGCTTCGGTCTTTTTGTACATCTCCCAAATGTCATTGTGCTCGATTGGGAAGAGCACAAAACGGCCTGAATTGGCCTTCAGTATGGGTTCTTGGGTGGGTAATGTTGTTGACATAAGGGCAATAAATAGCCGTCGAAACGGCTGTTAGAATGTTGTTTATCAGCACCTTAAGGCTTAGGTCATGCGGTTCTGTCTCACGCTACTCCCTTAGGTGCTCTACAAAACTTGCTCGTTTTGATTCCTCACGCAAGGGATAGATTTGAACATTCTGCTGGAGTTGTCAACAAGTGGATTTTTCCAAACAACCAAATTCTCAATGGTGCCAAGGCTTGGCTAAATTCCAAATTTCACGGGACTTTTTTTTCAACCAATTTTACTCAGCTCCCCGGCTTACCGGGAAGAGAAAAACCTTCACTTGGTTCCGTCATTTTCCCTAGAAAGGGCTTCATGCACCAACTCTGCCTCGTCTATCCAATCTTGACCGTAAGCGCGAACCAGGGGATTTTTCAAAAATCGAAAGACAGGCAATTTCAGCGATTTTCCCAGCTCACATGCGGGCGCACAGAGGTCCCATTGGTGTACATTCAAGGCGTCATACTGGCTGAACTGGCTGACCCTGATGGGGTATAGATGGCAGGACAAGGGCTTGATAAAATCAATATCCCCAGCGGTATGCGCCTGCTCGATACCGCATTGTGCCACCCCCTTGTCGCTGAAGGTTACAAAGGCGCATTCCTTGCCTTCAACCAACGGTGTGACATCCTCACCATCGCTATCAATCACCGATGTGCCTTGTTCCTCAATGGCAGCAATGCCTTCGGGACGCAAATACGGCTTGACCGAAGGGTAGATACCCTTGAGCACCTGCACCTCATCCTTGGAGAGTGGCGCACCTGCATCTCCCTCAATGCAACAGGCTCCCTTGCAGCGACTGAGGTCACAACAAAAAGCGTCTTGAAATACGGCTCTGGAAGAAAGGGTCTTACCTATAGAAATCATGATGGGTTAAAGGTACATCCTGTCTGCAAGCTGACTACCTTTACCACTCAATTACAACGCACATGGATTTCACTCAGATTTTGTCAGCCACCATGGTCCTCTTTGCCGTCATCGACATCGTGGGCAGTATTCCCATCATCATTACCATGCGTGAGCAGGTGGGGCATATCCAGTCGGGAAAGGCCACAGTAGCAGCCACACTTATCATGGTGATTTTCTTGTTTGCCGGGGAAGATTTACTCAACCTGTTTGGGGTAGATATTGAATCGTTTGCCGTGGCAGGTGCTTTGGTCATGTTCTTCCTTGCCCTGGAGATGATCCTGGGTGTCCGCATCTACAAAGAATCCGAGCCCAACTCCGCATCCATTGTCCCCATTGCCTTCCCCTTGCTTGCAGGCGCCGGAACCATGACCACATTGATCTCATTGCGTTCAGAATTTGAAGTCATCAACATCATCATCGCCATCTTTGTCAATGCCCTTTTGGTCTATATCGTTCTGAAAAACACCGAGCTCTTTGAACGTCTGTTGGGCAAAAATGGCATCGCCATTCTACGGAAAGTTTTTGGCATCATTATCATGGCTATTTCCGTCAAACTTTTCACCACCAACCTTTCAGCACTTATCTGACATGGCTCAACCTGAAGACGCATTCAAAGCAGTAATCTCCCACGCGAAGGAGTATGGTTTCATCTTCCAAAGCAGTGAGATCTATGACGGCCTGAGCGCCGTGTACGACTATGGTCAAAACGGCGTCATGCTGAAAAACAACCTCAAGTCCTATTGGTGGCGGTCCATGGTTCAACTGCAGGAAAACATTGTAGGCTTGGACTCTGCCATTTTCATGCACCCCTCCGTTTGGAAGGCCTCCGGTCATGTGGATGCATTCAATGACCCATTGATTGACAACAAAGACAGCAAGAAGCGCTACCGCGCAGACGTTTTGGTGGAAGATCACGTGGAAAAGCTGAAGCAAAAAGCTGACAAGGAAGTGGCAAAGGCTGCCAAACGGTTTGGCGAAAGCTTTGATGCAGAGATGTACCGCTCAACCAACCCGCGGGTGATGGGCTACCTCAACAAGGCAAAGGATGTCATGGACCAGTTTGTGGCCTGCCTGGAAGCAGAAGACCTTGAAGGCGTCAAGCAGGTTATCATTGATGCCGGCATCAAATGCCCCGTCAGCGGGTCCGATAACTGGACCGACGTGCGGCAATTCAATTTGATGTTTGGCACCAAAATGGGGTCGGTGGCAGAAGGCGCTGTTGACTTGTACTTGCGACCTGAAACAGCGCAAGGCATTTTTGTGAACTTCCTCAATGTGCAGAAAACGGGTCGCATGAAGATCCCCTTTGGCATTGCTCAAATTGGCAAGGCCTTTCGCAATGAAATCGTGGCCCGTCAATTCATCTTTCGCATGCGAGAGTTTGAACAAATGGAGATGCAATTTTTTGTCAAGCCTGGCACAGAGATGGAGTGGTACAATCACTGGAAGCAAGTCAGGCTTCAATGGCACCTTGCTATGGGCTTGTCTGAGGACAATTACCGCTTCCATGACCATGATAAAATGGCCCATTACGCCAACGCAGCAGCGGATATTGAGTTCCAGTTCCCTTTTGGATTCAAGGAGCTGGAGGGCATTCACAGCCGCACAGATTTTGATCTCAAGAGCCATGAGGAGCACTCGGGCAAGAAGCTTCGTGTGTTTGACCCTGAGACCAAGGAAAACTATGTGCCTTATGTGGTGGAAACATCCGTTGGCCTGGACCGGCTCTTTCTATCTGTTCTGTCTGAAAGCTTGGTGGAAGAGCCCTTGGAAAAGGGCGGGAACCGAACCCTTTTGAAGCTCCCCTACGCCTTGGCACCTACGCAAGCTGCCATTCTTCCCTTGTTGAAAAAGGATGGTCTGCCTGAATTGGCACGCCAACTGATGAAAGATTTGACTTTCGATTACCAGATGGCTTACGATGAAAAGGATGCCATTGGCAAACGTTACCGAAGGCATGATGCCATTGGCACGCCCTTGTGCTTTACCGTGGATCACCAATCGCTTGAAGATGGGACTGTTACCATGCGTGACAGAGACAGCATGTCACAGGAGCGCATTCCTTCATCAGACTTGGGGTTACACATCAAGCAACAGTGCGGTATGGAGTCCCTGTTAAAAAACTCTAAAGGCTTATAAATCATTAGTATGCTTGAACTTTTCGTCTATCTTTGGTAGTAGATTTCAATTTTTAAACTAAAAACACACGATTATGAAAAAAGTAAGCTTTTTCTTGAGCGCGTTGGCCATGGTCGCCTTCGTAGCTTGTAACGACGCTTCTGCTGATGCAGATGCTACTGATGTAACTGAAGAAGTTGCTGAAGAGGCAACTGAAGAAGTTGCTGAAGAGGCAACGGAAGCAGTTGCTGAAGAGGCAACTGAAGAAGTTGCTGAAGAGGCAACTGAAGAAGTTGCTGAAGAGGCAACGGAAGAGGCAGCTGAGTAATTCGCTGCTTTCAACAACAAAAGCCGCCCAATGGGCGGCTTTTTTTATGTTAAAACGTTAGCTGTCGCAATGACTTGCTCAATGGACTTAATCAGCCAATGGCGGAAGGTACTCCGTGCCAACTCCTGCCTTCATGAGAAAATCCACGCCAGACAAATCCTTGTATTCACTTTGGTACACAACCCGCGTGATGCCAGCTTGATGGATCAGCTTGGCGCATTGTCGGCAAGGAGACATGGTCAAATACAAGGTTGATCCATCTGCTGACTGAGTGCTTCTGGCAACTTTCAAAATGGCATTGGCCTCCGCGTGAAGGACATACCACTTGGTGGAACCGTCATCATCCTCACAGGCATTATCAAAGCCTGAAGGCGTGCCGTTGTATCCGTCAGAAATGATGGTTTGATTTTTGACGATCAGCGCGCCAACTTGGCGTCGATCGCAGGTGGAAAGACGGGCCCATTCGGCTGCCATTCGCAGGTATGCCCTGTCGTATTTTTCCTGCTTTTTCATCCTTAAAATCATTGTGCCCAGAGCGGGAATCGAACCCGCACTCCAAAGGAACACGAGTTTGAGTCGTGCGCGTCTACCAATTCCGCCATCTGGGCCTTAGAAGTGGCGCAAACATAGGGAGAATTTCCTTACCTTTGCACCCCGATTTTAATCGCTGATATGATTCCTGTTTCAAAAATATTCACTGGCCGACAAACGGTTGAGCTCGCTGGCTTGATCGCTAAGTCCTATGGTAGCCCTATAGGGCAGGTGAACATTCAGCAGTTTTCCGATGGGGAATTCCAGCCGTCTTTTGATGAATCCGTTCGCGGAAGCCGGGTCTTTTTGGTGCAATCCACCACGCCGCCCGCAGACAATTTCATGGAGTTGTTGATGATGATTGACGCTGCTAAACGCGCAAGTGCCAGACATATCACCGCCGTGTTGCCCTACTTTGGGATGGCACGCCAGGATCGCAAGGACAAGCCACGGGTTCCCATCACGGCAAAGCTCTATGCAAAAATGCTTGAGGCTGCCGGTGCCACCCGCGTGATGACCATGGACTTGCATGCAGACCAAATCCAAGGATTTTTTGAAATCCCTGTAGACCACCTTTTCAGCAGTTCCATTTTCTTGCCCGACATGAAGGCTTTGAACTTGGACAACCTCACCATTGCCTCACCGGACATGGGAGGCTCCAAGCGAGCCACAGCCTATGGTAACCAACTGGGCGCCGATGTGGTAATCTGTTACAAGCAACGCAAAAAAGCCAACGTCATTGGCAAGATGACCGTCATTGGCAATGTGAAAGATCAAAACGTCATCCTGTTGGACGACATGGTAGATACAGCAGGCACCCTGACCAAGGCTGCTGATATGCTTATGGATCAAGGCGCGAAGTCGGTGAGAGCCTACTGCACGCATGGTGTGTTGTCAGGTCCTGCCTACGAACGCCTCAGCAACTCTGCCATCACTGAACTTGTCATCACTGACACTATTCCCTTGAAGGAACCGCATGATAAAATCCGCGTTCTCAGCGTGGCCGATCTCTTTGCTTCCGTGATGAAGTCAGTTAACAGCAATCAGTCCATCAGTGGACATTTCCTTTTTTAATTTAGAATCCAATCCACATGCAATCTGTCAACATTGAAGGTACCCTTCGCACCGACCTCGGCAAGAAATACGCTAAAGCTGCTCGCGCAGAAGGACATGTTCCTTGCGTGATGTATGGCGGCGACGCCCCCATCCACTTCAGCGCACCAACGATGAGCTTCCGTGACCTGCTTTACACCAAGGAAGCGCGCAAGGCAGCCATCACCATCGACGGCAAAGTCTATGAAGCCATCCTTCAGGACTCACAGTGGCATGTTGTCACTGACCAAGTTCAGCACCTTGATTTCATTCAAGTACTTGAAGGCAAGCCCGTAACCTTGGAAGTACCAATCGCCTTGATTGGCATGGCAAAAGGTGTTCGCAATGGCGGCAGCATGAAAATCATTTTACGCACCGTGCGTGTTCGTGGTTTGATCAATGACATTCCTTCATTGGTTGAGCACAACATTGAAGCGCTTAGAATTGGCGATTCCCTTCGCATGATTGAAGTAAAGAAAGGCAAGCCTTACGAAATCCTGAACATAGATTCTGCCGTTATCGTCACCGTCAAAACGTCTCGTGTAGCCGTTGAGGAAGAGGAGGAAGAAAGTGAAGGCGAAGAAGGTGCTGAAGACGGCGCTGAAAACGCTGAAAACGCTGAAGTCGCAGCTGCAGCTGAATGAAGAAATACCTGATTGTTGGTTTAGGGAATCCTGGCGTAGACTACGTCAACACCCGACACAACATCGGATTCCAACTAGTGGATGCCTGGTCTCAGGCATCCACTTTTTCGTTCAAGCCAGATCGTTATGCAGATCGGGCAGAAATCAAAATCAAGGGGAGAACCCTGGTTTTTATCAAGCCACAAACCTTCATGAACCTCTCTGGCAAAGCCGTTCGCTACTGGCTCAATGAGGAGAAAGTTCCCTTGAGCAACTTGTTGGTTTTGGTGGATGAAATCGCTTTGCCTCTGGGGCACGTCCGTCTGAAATTGCGTGGCAGCGATGGCGGCCATAATGGCTTGAAAGATATCCAAGAAGTGCTGGGTCGTCAAGACTATGCAAGACTGCGGTTTGGCATAGGGCAAGATTTTGCTAAAGGGCAGCAAATCCAGCATGTGCTCGGCGCATGGCACCCCGATGAAAGCAAAGCCATTGAGCAAGGTATTGAACGCGCTATTGAGCAAATCAAGACCTTCGTTCTAGCCGGCCCACAGCTGGCCATGACGCAGTTCAACCAATAGGGTTATTTTTATCGTATTCGGGCATTCTCTCCTAGGGACGCCCAGTAACTTCGCGCCATGAAAACATGGTTTCGGGCATTTTCGATTTTTACACTCACTTTCCTATTCGCGTTCAACACCCTGGCACAAAGCCATGGCATCCTGAATGGCCATGTCCTTAATGCCTTGAACAAGCAGGGGCTTGCTGACTGGACCGTGGAAGTGCAATCTGCCAACTTTTCTGAGAAATTCCGGACTGATTCTCAAGGTTATTTTATCTTTCGCGAGGTGCCTATTGGCCTGTGTAATGTGCGGGCTGTCAGCCCAGTGGGACAGATGCAAACCATCCATGAGGTGCGCATTTCTAACATCAAACCAAGCACCCTTTCCATCGAAGTGCATCGAAGCACTGACCTGGATGAGGTGGCCGTTGTAGCTACAGCCTTTCACGCCACGACAGAAACGCCCCTTGGCATCAAAAACATCAACTGGTCAGAGATGCAGCGCATGCCTGGATCCGTCATGGATTTAAGCAAGGTCATTCAGTCCTTTCCCGGGGTGCTCCCCAAGGCCAGCTTTGGTTACAACATCTCCCTTCGCGGTGGCAACCCCTCAGAAAATGCCTACTTACTCGATGGCATTGTCTTGCCTACGGTCAACCATTTCTCCATCCAAGGAGCAAGTGGTGGTGCGGTCAGCCTAGTCAACCTCGATCACATCCAAGGCATGGAACTCATCGCTGGTGCATTCCCCATCCATGTGGGAGATGTCCTTTCTGGCGTATTGAACCTTGAGGGGCGCAATGCCAGGTCTGACCGGTGGGGCAGCAAATGGACCCTGGGAGCTACAGACTATGGCGTCACCTTTGAGGGGCCCGTTGGTGACAATACCTTGATGACAGCTTCCGTTAGAAATTCCTTTTCTCAGCATTATTTCAAGCTGTTCAATATCCCTGTCCTGCCTACTTACCAGGATGCACAGCTCAGGGTCCATCACCGGATCAATGCAAACAGTGACCTAACCATCATTGGGCTTGGCGGATGGGACAGCTACAAACTCTACCTCGAAGGCAGGGGCAGCGATGCCTTGCTTTACAATGTGGGCTACATTCCAGAAGGGGAGCAAACCACTGAAGTGATTGGCGCCCGGTACCGGAATTTCACAGACAATGGCCGGTGGGAACTTGTCATCAGCCAAGATGCTGTGAGCAACCAAGCTAAAAAATTCATTGGCAACAGTGACCTTGAACAAGACAAGCAGATGGATTACTTGGGTGAGGAGCGGAACCGCCGAATGAACATCAAACATCAAGTTGAGTGGGGAAGCCTGACATGGTCCTATGGCGCGGGATGGGTGAATCGTCAGCAGGATTTTGACATTTGGCAATTGCGGCACAATGGCCAAGCTGTCGACACAGCCATCATTCAATCAAGCCTGAGCATCAACAGCTTGAGTGCGTTCACCCATGTGAGTCAGCATTTCATGGACAATAAACTGATGGTGAGTGCCGGCATACGCACAGAGATGTCAGACCTGAATGCTTCGCTGACCAACCCCCTCAAGCAGCTTTCACCCCGCATGGCCATGAGCTACCACTTGAGCCAAGACTGGTCCCTGAATGCCAACTTGGGTCAATACCGTCAGTTGCCCCCCGCCATTCTCTTGGCGGCCAATCACGCCAACAACCAGGATGAATCCGTTGCCAGTACACAAGTCAGGCAAGGCGCTATTGGCTTGGAGTTCCAAAATGGCCAGACCTACCGGGTCTCTATCGAGACCTACTACAAGGCCTATGATCACGCGCCCTTTCTCACAGAAAGTCGCATCCCCTTCGCCAATGCCATCGGTGCTTATGTGGCGGTAGGCGACCAAATGTCCTCACCAGATGCGGAAGGCCGGGCCTACGGCATGGAGCTTTTTCTGCAACAAAAACTCAAAGGATCCTATTGGTGGATGGCCTCTTACAACCTAGGGCATAGCGATGCCCGAAAGGCTGGAGAGCAGTGGGCGCCTAGCGTCTGGGACAGCAGGCACCACATGAGTTTAACATGGGGCAAAGTCTGGGGCAAGGGTTGGCAGTTTGGTGCCAAATGGCGCTACTCATCTGGCACGGCTTACACGGCCTTTGATTCTGCCACGTCCTCATTGAAGGACAACTGGGACTTGCTTCAACGCGGCATCTTTGATTATGCCAATGTCAGTGGCAGCCGATTGGGTGGCTTTTCCATGTTGGATATCCGTTGGGACAAGACCTATGCGCGAAAGCACCACAGTTACACCTGGTTCATAGACTTGCAAAATGTCATGTCCAGCAACGTCCCCTTGATGCCCTACCTCACGGTTGTTCGTGACGCCAATGGCGACCCCATGACCCATGAAAATGACCCCAGCCGCTACGCCCTAAAGCGGGTGCAGTCTGACACCGGTCGCCTGCTTCCCACCATCGGGATGATCTGGGAGTTCTGATCCTGATTAACTTTACTGCATGATTAACCACAGGACATCTTGGTGGGGCAAAGCTCAACAGCACATGATGTGGCTGATTCCCCTGGGGGTATTCTTTTTTTACCTGGTCCTGATTGCCTGGCAAAAGGGCCTGGTAGACAGCACCGATGGGTTGATGCACTACGCCTTTGCTAGGCATGGATTCAGTCACCCGGAAGGCCTGGTAAACCATTGGGCCAAGCCCCTTTTTACTTTGATTGCCTGCTTGCCTGCTCAGGCGGGACCCCAAGGGATTGCCTTGCTCAACGCCTTGCTGATTGCCCTGGCAAGCTACTGGACCCTGCGATCTGCTCGTCAACTCAACCTTGGCGCCTATGCCTTAGCCCCTCTGCTTTTGGTGGCAAGCAATGGCCTCAGCTACGTGGTGCTCGGTGGGCTGACAGAACCCTTGTTTATCGCTGGATTTTCGCTGACCATTCACAGCGCCCTGAGGCAACGATGGTCTCTGGCTATGTGCATTGCAGGGGCTTTGGTCATGGTTCGACCTGAAGCCATTGTGGTGTTGCCATGCATGGGGCTCTGGGCACTCATCAGCCGACAAGGCCTGAAAGTGTTGCATGCAGCTTGGATCCCTTTGATTTACACCTTGGTTGGCGTGACCTTGTTTGGTAAAGACTTGACTTGGATCCTCAGTGATCAGCCCTATGGTGGCCAGGGAGCGGTTTATGGGCAAGGCCTTTGGACGCATTACTTGACCCATTGGCAGGCATTCACATCCTTCAGTGTGATGGCTCTGGCGATCTTGGGTTTTGCCCAATCTCTCCGCCTGGGGATGAAGGCTCTGCGGTGGATAGGCGCAATGGCCATTGGCATTCTGCTTTTGCATGCCAGCCTTTGGGCATTTGGCAGCATGGGGTCCGCTGGCCTTCCTCGCACCTTGACAACCAGTTTGCCTGCACTGATATTGTTGGCTGTCGCAGGCCTGGAATGGGTTAGCAAAAGTCAGCATCGTCATGCCATCTACTGGCTGGTAGCGCTCATCACCCTTGGCGTGTTCATCATCAACAACCCCTACCCCAAAGCCTTGTCCGACCAGGAGTCCGCAGCCATCTCCCTGGCTGAATCGCTGAAAGACCATGGTCATTTTCATGGCCAGAAAGTGGCATTCCAATACGCAGCCATTGGGCATTATCTGAACATAGACCCATTTGATGACAGCAAGGGCATGAAGCTATACCATGTCAATGCTTTCAGGCCTAGCCTCAGCTTAACCTTGGGAGATCTGATCATCCATGACAATGTCACAGGCCACATTGAAGGGGGTTTGCTTTTGCAGACCTTGAAGGCAGATAACCGTCTTTTGGCTTTAGATTCTTTTCAGATTGGCCACAGCAATCTTTACGCCTTTGCCTGTATTGATTCACAAAATGACACGATTCTCCAGGTAGGGCCTGAACAGACAACATCCATCCACAAGCCCCATGTTGAATTGCTGAAACTGCCTGCCAACCATCCCTGGTCAAGCCATGACAGTTTGCATATCCATGTTGCAGCCGCTGATGCAGATCAACTGGAGCTTTTCATTGATGGCAAAGGACAAATGCTCTCGTTGCCTTTGGATAGCAGCTTGGTGATGCCAACTTCCGATTGGTACATGGTGATCCATTCATCCAAGCCTTACCCATTGGAATCGGTGACGGTAATTGCTGACTGACTAGGGCTAATTGTCGCAGATAGAACAGCTTCGCAATTATTCCAGCTGGGCGTGGGGTTTCACGTTCTAGATCTAGTCAATTTGGTGTAAAGAAGGAGATTAAACAGCAGAAGCGAGAATGCATAGCTGACATCCTCTATGGGGATGGTGAAAAGACGAATACCCAAGTTCTCAGCATCATTGTACCAAACAACTTCATCCGCTATGAAGCTGCCCGTAAGGACACCATTCGTAATGAAAAATGGAATAAGCATGAATAAGAACGTGATGTAGTATTGGCCAAGCAGCTTCTTCTCCGTTTTAAAAGCTAAACCAAGTGCGACAAGGGCAAATAGACCGGTAATTGCGGTGTAAGCTTTACCTGTATTTAAAGCTACTGTGCTTATTAATACGGTAGCTATTAGTACAGATAGGACCTTGGTCGACTTTGGGCTAACCGAAAGTTTTGGGTTTATCGTTAACACAGACTTGTGTGTGAATATGCAAGCGTAAGGAATGCATATAAAAAAGAGCCATTCTTCTATTGGCAAGTGAAAAATGAAGCTCCCAGATAAATACGCATCATTAAACCCCCAATAGCCTTGTTGGGCAAAATAACTATCCCAAATTATATAGGGAATTAGCACCAGGAATATCGCGGTAAATAAACTAGGCCAAGACTTGTAAAGTTTTGATCTAGGATGAAAACTGACAGCAAACGGCACCGAAAGGACTAAAACATCAATCCAGAGGTAAAGAGACATTACGATTGAAATTCTTGTTTAAAATATTTCATGGGCACCCAAAGCATTCCAAAAGATTCGCCATCTTCTTTGTTTAAGTGTTTGTGGTGCATTTTATGCCCACGCCTTAAGGCACGTAGATAGGGATTTGTTGTGTGACTCCAGATTTTTATGCGTTGGTGAATGAACAAATCGTGGACGACAAAATAAGCTATGCCATAAATAAAAATACCAATCCCAATCCCAAGAAAAAGGGTAAAGCCATACAATGACCAAAGGCCAAAAGAAGACATTGACAATATGGCAAAAAACAGAAAAAAGCTATCATTTCTCTCAAAAGGCGGGTGTGGCCTTAGCTTCTTGTTGTGATGATCTTCATGCAAGTTCCAGAACAAGCCGTGCATCACAAATTTATGCATGAACCATGCAACGCCTTCCATGCAAACGAATGTGACAAGTATTATTAATATTATGCTCAACATGAATTATTTATATTAATTAAGTAAAGTTAAGTTCTTTTCCTTAGACTAATTTGAGATGGTAACTAAAAAAAGACTGCACAAGTAATCGAAATTTAACTGGATTACTGATGCGTATTCGTTGTTTTTTCAATTCTTCAGCTGGGGTAGTTTTTATTTTAGCAAGCAGTTTCTTATAATAAACATAAGCCGTGTACACACCAAATTTGGCTTCTAATGGAAGCGCTTTGACACCAAGGTATGCAGCTTTAAAATCTGCTTCAATCTCTTCAATTATTATGCGCTTATTGTTGCTGTTTATCGTTTGCCCTTCCAGGTGGGGGAAATACGTGCGTTGCAATGATTCCGTATCGTCTTTAATGTCTCGTAAAAAATTTACTTTTTGAAATGCGCTGCCTAACTTCTCTGCAGAAAATGTCAACTGATTGTATTTTTCCTCATCCCCATCCACAAAAACCTTCAAGCACATGAGTCCTACAACATCGGCAGAGCCATGAATGTATTCTTCGTAAGCCTCAGTCGTGTCATAGTCTTTCACATGCAAATCTGCACGCATGCTTTGCATGAAAGCATCGATTAAACGGTATTCAATGTTGTACTTGTTGACAACGTATTGAAACGAATTTAAAATCGGATTCATGCTTATCTTTCTTGCTAAAGCCGTTTTTAGGTCTTCTTCAAACTCATCAAACAACGCTTCCTTGTCATAGTCATGAAAAGAGTCTACAATTTCATCGGCAAAGCGAACAAAGCCATAAATAGCATAGATGTCTGACTGGATTTTAGCTGAGAGCATTTTAACAGCCAACGAAAATGACGTGCTATACATAGCTGTAACATTCTGGCTACATTTAATGGAGGTGTCATCAAATAGCTGCTTCATATGCTGGCTTATTTTGTTTAACAATTAGTTCTGATACAATTTTTCCTGAAATAATTGCTGGCGGAACACCAGGTCCAGGAACGGTGAGCTGACCGGTAAAAAATAAATTATTTACTTTTTTACTCTTCAATTTTGGACGGAGGAAGGCGGTTTGAAATAGCGTGTTGGCTAGGCCGTAGGCATTCCCCTTGAATGAATTGTAGTCATCCTTGAAATCTTGAACGCAATAAGATTCTTTAAATAGAATGTCATTTTTTAAGGATTGATTGGTGAGTTTTTCAAGGCGCTCAATAATGATATTGAAGTACTTATCGCGCATTGCAGCTGTGTCCTCTAAGTCTGGAGCAAGTGGTATGAGAAAAGTAGCAGCTTCTTTTCCTTGTGGCGCAACAGACTCATCTGTAATACTTGGAAAGCTTGCATAAAACAAAGGCTTACTCGGCCACTTAGGCGTATCATAAATCTCAACAGCATGTTCCTCAAAAGATCCGTCAAAAAACAATGTGTGATGCAGCACGTTTTTTAATTTTTTAGAAAAACCTACGTAAAAGAGCAGAGATGATGGGGCCATTGTTTTTCGACTCCAGTAGCTCTCTGTGTAAGTTCTATAGACAGGACTCAATAAAGTTTCTGTATGGGCATAATCTGCACCAGAAAGCAGTGTCTCTATGTCTATTGTGTTGCCATTTATTTCCATTGAAGTGGCTTCATTGTTTTCGACATTGATTTTAGAAACCGGAGAATCAAGATAAAAAACTACACCTAGTTCTTTTGCTAATTCTACAAAGCTATCAACGACCGTTTTCATACCCCCTTCTGGATACCAGGTTCCAAGCCCAAAATCGGCATAATTCATAAAGCTGTAAAAAAGAGGGGTGTTTGTCGGTTTAGCTCCAAGAAATAAAACGGGAAATTCAAGAACTTGGCGTAACCTCTCATCTTTGAAGTTTTTTCTTACAGAGTCAGAAATCGTAAGAACAAACTGTTCTAACTCTCTTGCAGTTTGCATAGACACCAGCTCTAGCGGACTTAATCCTGGCTTGTAAACCAAGTCTTTAATCGCTATATCATAATTTTTTTTCGCTTTCGCGATAAATTTCTCTAATCTCTTGCCAGCACCTTTTTCTATCGATTCAAAGGTTTTTACTATTTCTGAGAAGTTTTCAGATACATCGATCGTATTCTCCTTACCAAAATAGATTCTATAAGCAGGTCCAAGTTTTTCTAAAGAGTAATAATCTGCAGAATGCTTATTGAAATCTTTGAAGAAGCGTTCAAAAACATCAGGCATCCAATACCAAGTAGGACCCATATCAAATTTGAATCCTTCCTTTTTAAATTGACGAGCTCTACCCCCAAGTTGGGCATTTTTCTCAAATACCTCAACGGCATACCCAGCTTGCGCTAAATAGCATGCGGCACTTAGGGATGCGAAGCCAGAACCTATGATTGATACCTTCTTTGTGTTCATCAGGTTTGATATTTACATTTTGTTTAACAAACATACGTAAACATTAGACAAAAGCAAAATTATTATTCAAGTTTTGCGTCAGAACTTATCAAGCACGCTATTTATACTATCGTGAAGATGAACGTTTTTTGGTAGACTATGGCTGTCTATAAGTCTTGTTTTTCTTCCTAAAAGATGGACATGTTCATCTTTATTAAACAAAACCTCCTTGTACAAAGCAGAAACATAAGCATCAATATCGTCATTTGATGGCGAAACCGTGAAATAACTGATGTATTCAATCTCAGTAAATAGCTTCTGAAGCTCTTTAAGGTTCTCTAATGGAACACTTGGTCCTAAGTAAATGGATTTGTAACCCTTCAGCAATAATTCAAAATGGATATAGAGTAGCCCTATGTCATGGATTTCATGCATTGGCAAAAACAAGACCATGGTTTTGGCATAATTCAAATTTTGACTTTTAACACGCTCTACATTAATGAGTAACTTCTGTTTTATAAGGGTTGAAATAAAATGCTCATGCGCAGGCGTGATGGTCTTTATGGTCCATAAATTCCCAATGTCCTCTAGCAGACGCGAAATCACATTAAGGAAGATTTCTCGAAAAGAGTGATGGGTTAGTAGCTGGTTAAACGTCTTGTCAAAGTGCTCTTGATCAAATTTAAGCATGGACACTTTGAATGCACTGATGGCATAATCAGTGCTGTTTTTCCTTAAAACAAGCTCGCGAACGCTCTGGTGTAATTGATCTAGACTTAAATCTGCAATTTTTGAAATTTTTACTCCATTTTGATTGAGGAGTGAGATATTTAAGATCTTGATTAAATTATTTATATCATAAGTTCTGATATTGGTATCCGTACGTATAGGTTCAAGCAGATTGTACCTTTTTTCCCATATTCTAATGGTGTGCGCCTTAATGCCGCTCAAGTTTTCTAAATCCTTAATCGAAAAAATTGTTTTGATACTCACTTCGACTTTGTTTAATTAAAGCACAACAACCGTTCAACAAAGTTAAAGTTATTTTTTAAACTGGGCAAACTGAGCTAAAGAAATTTTGCAATGACCCTTCGGGCTAGATTGAGTGGGGCATTCAGGTCGGAATTCACAGCTTTAGACAGGTTAAAGAGCATGTCATTCAATGACTGTAGTGCTTTTTTTGATTTTTTTATCAAATATTCGAATTGAAAGGGAATACCCATTACCTTTGTAAATTATTATACACTATATATCATGAGTAACGGAACAGTAAAATTTTTCAACAACGCTAAAGGCTTCGGCTTCATCACACCTGAAGATGGTGGCAGAGATCTATTTGTCCACAAGAACGGGTTAAGCGACGATATCACCGAAGGTGATAAAGTGAGCTTTGACGTCGAGGAAAGCCCTAAGGGTTTGAACGCAGTAAATGTTAAACTTGATTAATCTGGTTTAACTTTTTATAAAGTTTTCACAAAAAGCCTGTCAATTTTGATGGGCTTTTTTATGCTTAATAAATTCTGCCCTTTGGCTATTTGCATAAGCCCACAGTGAATAAATTCACTCTCAGTCAGGATGACTTGTGTTATATTCGCTAACCAACAGCATTTAATGATGTAAGTCGGCTTTACCAAGAGCTATGCTATAAAATCCGTTGCATTTTCAGCATTAACAAAAAAACATGAAACAACTTTTCCTTCTCTGCCTTATCATAGTAAGTACTTCGCTTTTCTCTCAGAACACCAAGAAAGAGAAGGTGAAATACACGTACACACAACTCCCAATGGATCCGCTTCCTGAATCAGTAACAAGCTATTCTTCTACAATCGTCATTGGGTACGCTGAAGAAGAAGCTGAAAAAGCGCGTAAATATGAGGAAGACAAGAAAGACGCAGAAGAAGCATATGCTCAAGAACGAAAGGAGTACAAAAACAAATCTCTCGGCAAGAAAGTATTAGAGACAGCATTGCTAGGTAAAGCTCCGCCTGAGGCAAGCGTCGTCGAAAAACCAACTTTTAAGCCAACATACAATACTGAGGCATTGGCAAACACCTACCTAAAACTTGAAGGGTACGAAAAAGGAAATGAGAATAGTGTGCTATATGAAGTCACATTAGGTGGCCTGAGGGCTACTGATCCTGTTATCAAAAACAGCAGCTTAAAAAATAAAGATGGGACCACCACCTATGAATTTTGGTATGAGGTGGTCTACACTTACCCTATGGCTGTTCGGCTGGAAGCCGACGGTGAGGAGATCCTGAATGAAACGTATGAAGCATTTGAAACTGAGAAACTGTACCAAACTAGAAAGTTCAAATCTGATCGTGCTTTACGGAAAGCTCTTCCTGTAAATACAGTCATGCAAACAGTAGACAATAAAGCGTTCAAAGAAAACATGTCATATACAAATCTTCAGATAAACGAGACATACGCTTTCATGGCAAAGAAACGCAAGACTGTTGTCTATACAGCAAAGGGCAAAAAGCATGACTACACTGACCTGACTAAAGCATACATAGCTGTTGAGCAAGGATTGGTAGATTATGATGCTAATGGCGAAAATGCTGAAATAAAAACAGCAATTGCCATCTGGAATAGCGCGTTAGAAGAAATGGATCTGGAAAATAAAAAAGCGAGAATCAACAGAAAGGTAGCATTCGGATTGCACCTAAATCAAATAGAGTACAACATATTGATAAATGATTATACGGCAGCAAAAACTGCTATCAATAATATTCTGCTAATGAACCCATCTAAGGCGGAGGATAAGAAATTTGAGCCCTATCGAGATTTCTTTGAAGACATGCGAGATAGGTATGATGCGAATAATGAAGATTAGTTAGAGCCTTCACTTTTATAAATAGATTATTATAAAATGAATGGGGTTTAACATTGTACTTATAGAGCCAGAAATACCAATGAATACTGGAAATATTGGTCGTCTCACATTAGCATCAGGATCAGTTTTACATTTGGTAAAGCCATTGGGGTTTGAAATAAATGACGCTAGAGTAAAAAGAGCTGGACTAGATTATTGGAAACACCTATCTGTGAATATTTATGAAAATGTAGAAGACTTTTTATCAAAAAATAATGATAAACACATAGCCTACCTATCAAGCGCTGCAAAGAAGAGCTATTATTCTATTGACTATAGAGATGACATGTTTCTTGTTTTTGGTAAAGAGTCCGTTGGTTTATCTAGAAATATAATCGCTAGAAACTCAGATAAACTTTACAAAATCCCAATCTTTAGCAATCATGTCAGAAGCTTAAACTTAGCAAATGCTGTGAGCATTGTGGTTTATGAGGGTTTGAGAAATATTAAGGGGTGAGATTTCGACAATCAAAATGAGAGAGTTAGATGTGAAAGTCTACCTCATTTTTTGTCTAAAAAGAATTAAGGTAGATATTATTGAGGTTGAAAAACCCTACTCTACCGTGACTGACTTAGCCAAATTCCTTGGCTGATCTACGTTACACCCACGCATCACAGCTACGTGGTAGCTAAGTAGTTGCAAAGGAATGGTCGTCAACAAGGGTAGCAAATCACTTTCTGTTTCAGGCACCTCGATGACCACATCTGCATGCTTCGCTACATCCACGTCGCCTTCAGATACAATGGCAATGACATAGCCCTTCCTTGCTTTCACCTCTTGGATGTTAGACAAGGATTTACTGTAGAGAGCTGTTTTAGGGGCCAGGACAATGACGGGCATCTCTTCCGTTATCAAGGCAATCGGTCCATGCTTCATCTCAGCTGACGGGTAGCCTTCAGCGTGGATGTAAGAAATCTCTTTAAGCTTCAGAGCTCCTTCCAAAGCAACGGGGAAGTTCAAACCTCGGCCCAAAAAGATGGCATTGTTGGCCTGCTTCAGACTTTTAGCCACCTTTTTAATGGCGCTTTCTTGCTCCAGCATCTTTTCAATTTTGGAAGGAATGGCTGCCAAAGCCTTCATGAGTTGAGTGGACTTAGTTTTGCTCAGGTTCTGATTGTGATGGCCCAAGTAAATAGCTATCAATGTCAACACAGTCACCTGCGCTGTGAAGGCCTTGGTAGATGCCACGCCAATCTCCGGTCCCGCATGGGTGAACGCGCCTGCATTGGCCTCCCTAGCGATGGATGAGCCCACCACGTTGCAAATACCAAACACTGTAGCACCAGCCTTCTTAGCCATCTTGATCGCGGCCAAGGTGTCTGCTGTCTCTCCCGATTGGGATACAGCAATCAGCACATCCTTTGGCCCTAATACAGGGTTTCTGTAGCGGAATTCAGACGCATACTCCACCTCAACGGGGATTCTGGCAAGGTCTTCAATCAGGTACTCTCCAACCATGGCAGCGTGCCAGGATGTACCACAACCAACCAATATCAAGCGATTTGCATCCATCAATGAGTCATGAATGGTTTTCAATCCTTTTATTTTCACTGTGCCCGTTTTTGGGTCAATACGACCACGCATGGTGTCATGAATGGATCGAGGTTGCTCAAAAATCTCCTTGAGCATGAAGTGATCATATCCCCCTTTTTCAATGCTAGATATCTCCTGTTTGAGTTGATTGATCTCAGCACTCACCCTTTCATCTGATTCAATTTTTCGAATGGTCAATCCACCGTCACGACTGACCATAGCCATCTCTCCATCTTCCAAATAGACCACGCGCTTGGTGTGATCCAAAAATGGTGTTGCGTCTGAACCAATGAAAAACTCATTATTGCCTATGCCAATAACCAAAGGCGAGCCAAGGCGGGCCATCACAATTTTTTCTGGGTCGTCCCGGTCCATTACAGCAATGGCATAGGCGCCATCCACTTCATTGAGGGCTAACCTCACCGCCTTTTCCAGCTTCACCTTCTCTCGTTCTTGAAAGAACTCAATCAGGTTGAGCAAGACCTCCGTGTCAGTATCACTCACGCTCTGGTACCCATTGCCTGCAAGGAAAGATTTGAGAGCCTCATAGTTTTCAATGATGCCATTGTGCACCATCACCAGGCGGCCTGATTGCGACAAGTGTGGGTGAGCGTTGATGTCATTGGGTTCACCATGGGTAGCCCATCGGGTGTGGCCAATGCCTATGGTAGACTCAGGCACCTTGCCCATCAGGTCAATCAAGTCTTGCACCTTGCCCTTAGACTTGTGTGTGATTAGCTTGCCGTTGTTCAGGGCAATCCCTGCAGAGTCATAGCCCCGGTATTCCAAACGCTGCAATCCGGTGATAAGGATGTTTCCTGCCGGTTTATCGCCTAAGTATCCAACAATGCCACACATAGGTCAGTTTTTAAAATGGTTTAGCGGTGTAAAGCTCTAAAGTGATGGGAGCCACTGGGTCTAGGTTGCCATTGATCACGGCACGGTGAGCGCTGCCTGCCATGGAAGCTGGAACAATCAAAATTTCAGGAGATGCGCTATCGGCATTACTCAACAAACGCTGGACGTGGCGGGTGATTTCTAAAGTGTAGTAGCGGTCCCTCAGCACCGATTGGACCATCAATGCGCCACCGGGGTTGGCGTTGTAGTAATCGCGCAACAATGGCCTTGAGTTGCCTCTAGGCACTAAGCCAAGGATGCTATTTGGGGCGGAGTAAATCAGAGCAGAACCCTCTCTGACAGGGATCCTTAAGGAGGCATGGTTCACCAGCAAACCTTTACCACGAAGTGAATCCAGACCCACCATGTTCAAGCGAATGGCGCTGCCGCCCATGGCTTGCAAATACACGGTGTGTTCTCCGTTAACGCTGTCCTGGCTGCCGTGATCAAAACTGGCATTGCTGTGATCCAACTCAAATACGTTCGCCGAACGGGCGATCTCCCACAACAGCATGTCAAAGGGAAGCACGCCTTTGCCTACGGTGTCATTGCGCAGGCTGTCATTGCTGTAATACAAGCGAACGCGGATATCTTGAACCGTTTTGTTGAAGCTGTACATGGCTTGGTTGCCTGGCTTGGGCTCAAGGATGAGTCCTGGCAGGTAACTGACAAAATCCGTGTTGGAAGCAAAGTGCCCCGGGGTGTTTTGTGAAGCATCAACAACCCACGATTGGAAAAAGCCCGTATCCATGCGGACCACCAAAGCGGTGCCATTGCGTGGGTGCTCAATGACTGTATCACAAAGCAATTCAACACCAGTGAAACTGCTTGAACTCAAGTAGGAACTATCCACAGATAGCACCTCGCCGAGTCGTTTGACCGTGAAGCCTAAGGGCGCGGAGCTGTCACCATAGACAGCTGCCTTGGGTAAAATCAAAAAGGCTGAATCCACAATAGCATTGAGGCCAAAGTCAGGACTCAACCCTGTAAGAATAATCTGGCTGACAAAACTGGCCTTTGCATGACCGAAAATAGGGTCATCGTATTCCCCAAGCATGAGAAAATTTGGCTGTGATGTGTGAAGGGAGTCAAAAGTCTCCGACGTAGCAACCACTGGAAGTGATTGATGGTCTCCCAGCTCAAATCCGTTGTGATTAACGTGATTCAGGCCAATGGTTCCTGTGTTTCTCTCGCAAGAGCATGCGATTGCTCCAAGGAGTGCAATGCCAATGAAATAACGCATAGTGTTAGTCAAAAAGGGTCTCATAGTAATCAAGCAAATCGGCAGGAGACTCAACAAAGCCCGTGCCATCTTCGATGGTCACGCCTGCAGCTTCCAGCGCCTTGACGCGGCTGTCGCTTAAATCTTCCATGCGAAGCACATGTTGGCTGTGCTTGCACCCCGCTGCGTACCATGCATCAGCAGTGCCTTCAGCAAAATCGCTCACAACATCCAGCTTGTCAAAGGTCATGCCTCTGGTCATGCCATCATCCATTTTTCCCTCAAAGCTGTCATTGAAGACTGAGTAGACAGTCTTGACATCCTTGAAGTGGGGGTCGTTGTTGCTGAACTGTTCTTTGTAGGCAGGAATGGCAGCTCCCATCCAGCCCATCATGTGCATGACATCTGGCTTCCAGCCCAATTTTTTAATGGTCTCAAAAACGCTTTTCGCAAAGAACAAGCTGCGCTCCCCATTATCTGGGTAAGCTTTACCTTCTTTGTCTACCCATGTGCCTTTGCGCTTGAAGTAATCCTCGTTGTCAATGAAGTAGACTTGAATTTTTGCACCAGGAACAGAAGCCACCTTGATGATCAAAGGCATGTCCATGTCATCGATGACCACATTGATGCCACTCAATCGAATCACCTCATGCAACTGATGACGGCGCTCATTGATGCTGCCAAATCGGGGCATGAAGACGCGAATCTCATGGCCTTTTGCATTCATCTTTTTAGGGAAGTCCAAAGCAGCCTGTGCAATCACAGACTCCAAAAAATAGGGCTTGATCTCGTGAGAAATATAAAGGATGCGTCGCTTGGTCATGGTGTCGTGGGTTCAGGCGGCTCGTCAAAGGGCCTTTTTGGACTTCTTGCAAAGTTACGAATTTTTCGGGTTTTAGCTCTTGCTATTCTTTGCCGCCATAGATTTGGCCCATCATGACACCTACGCCAAACCAAGCGCCCACTCAACTGATCTCTGTGGCTGACATCATTGCTTGGAAACAGGCACTGGGAAAAGGGTCTACCGTTGGCTTTGTTCCTACCATGGGTGCTTTGCACGAAGGGCATTTGGCACTGATTCAGTCTGCCATGCAGCACTGCGATGTGGTGGTTGCTAGCATCTACATCAACCCTACGCAGTTCAATCTAAGCGCAGATTTTTCTGCCTACCCATCAGACGTGGATGGCGATATAGCTATGCTTCACTCCGTTGGCTGTCATGCAGTTTTCCTGCCTGAAACCGACCTATTGTACCCTCATGGCGTGGCGCCTGACCACTTTGATTTGGCCGGATTGGATGGCCTGCTGGAAGGCGCGCATCGCCCAGGGCATTTTCAAGGTGTGGCCACCGTGGTGAATCGCCTCTTTGATCTGTTGATGCCCGACAAGGCCTTTTTTGGCCTCAAAGATTTCCAACAAGTGAAGGTGGTTCAGCAACTGGCAACCATCAGGGACAGCAACCCTGAGATCATTCCCTGCCCCATTGTCAGGGAGCCTAGCGGATTGGCCATGAGCTCCAGAAATCGCCGACTCACCCCCGATCAATGCGCTGATGCGTCTGTGATTTTCATCGCCTTGCAGGCTATTGCTGACAGCCAGGGATCGCTTAGCCCCGTGGAGATTCAAAGTCAAATGACTGGCGCCATTCAGGCTAGTGGGGCTTTGATTGTTGAAGCCATTGATGTGGTCTGTGCCGATGATTTAACCTGCCCCGATCCCATGATTCCTCTGAGAAATCATGACAAAAAAGTTCAGGTCATGGTCTCTGCTTTTGCTGGCGAGGTTCGGTTGATTGACAACCTAACCGTGTATACGGGCTGAAATCTTGAGTTTGTTTCCTTGCCGGAGCAATCCAAAATTCCAAGTACCTTTGCGGCCCATGACTATCGACGTGCTTTACAGCAAAATTCACCGTGTCCGCGTGACCGGCGCAGAGCTCAACTACATTGGTTCCATCACATTGGATAGGGACTTGATGGATGCTGCTCAACTTCTCGAAGGCCAGAAGGTCTCCATCGTCAACATAAACAACGGGGAACGCCTGGATACTTACCTTATTCCCGGGCAGCGTGGCGCAGGCGAAGTCACCCTCAACGGCCCTGCGGCCAGGAAGGTGCAAAAAGGCGATCTGATCATCATTATTGCCTATGCATCAATGACCGTAGACCAAGCGAAGACCTATCAACCATTGATCGTTTTCCCGAATGAGTCAACCAACACCATCGACTGACCGTGGCTCCCTTTCGCATCCCTGCTCTCCTGAAATTCAGCCTCTTCGTTGCGCTGGCATTGGGCCTTTTGTGGTCTGCTTTTCAACAAGTTGACTTTGCAGATGTCATGGTTCAGCTCCAACAAACACAGTGGGGATGGATTGGCTTATCCATCGTCCTAGGCTACCTGGCAGTCATCTCTCGTGGCATGCGGTGGAACTTGGTGCTTCGCAGCATGGGACATGGCGTTGGCAACTGGCCAGCAACCCATGCAACAAGTATCGGCTACATGGTTAACATGGCCATTCCTCGTGCCGGCGAAGTGGCAAGAGCAACGGCCTTGAGTCGCAAGAAAAAAGTGCCTTTCAACACGCTTTTTGGCACGATCATCATGGAGAGAGCCATTGACTTATTGATGCTGGGCGGAATGTTCTTGCTCACCTTGACTGTGGCCAGTGAATACATCGATAGCCTATTTGAAGTCACGGCAAATACTGGGGCTTCGGCTGAAGAAAGTAGCTTGTGGCCCACCGTTGCCCTTGCCATTATTGTCTTGGTGACCGCAGCAGCCATCCCCTTCAGAAAGCCCTTGTTGGCCTCAGCAATTGGTCAAAAATTCCTGGCATTTGTCATGGGCCTCTGGGACGGGTTCAAATCCGTGTTGAAGCTAGATAACCCCTGGGCCTTTTGGGGACATACCCTCTTTATCTGGTCCTGCTACTTTGTGATGATCTATGTCTGCTTTTTCGCCTTCCCTTTCTCTGCAGACCTGTCCTTGGATCAGGGCTTGTTTGTGATGGTTGCCGCGAGCTTAGGCATTGTTATTCCCACACCTGGCGGGGTGGGATCCTACCACTGGTTGGTGTCCATGGCCTTTGTCGTGCTTGGCCATGACTATGCATCTGGCCTGGCCTTTGCCACGGTAGTGCACGCTTCCCAATCCTTGATGCTCATCCTTTCTGGGGCCATTGGCATGGTTGGGTTGCAGCAAATCCCCAAGACGAATTAAGCATTTCTCAACTTGGTCAAGGGCCAAAAAGTCCCGACCTTGACGTCCTATGGCTAAGGTGAAAAAAGCATGGTTTTGTCAGCAATGTGGCAGTGAGCACAGTCAATGGATGGGCCAGTGCAAAGGCTGTGGTGAATGGAATAGCCTGGTTGAAGAAATCTTGACCAAGCCAGACCCGTCGTCCGCGACAAGTGTCTGGTCAGCCACGGAAAGTCCAGTGATCAAATTGGCCCATGTCGATCGCATTGCAGAGCAGCGACTTGCAAGCGGTGACAGTGAATTGGATCGCGTCCTTGGCGGTGGCTTTGTGGCGGGAAGCCTGACCTTGCTTGGCGGCGAGCCTGGCATTGGCAAGTCAACGTTGCTTTTGCAAGTGGCCATCCATCATGGCGACAAGGTTTTGTATGCCAGTGGCGAAGAATCAGCTCAGCAAATTCGCATGCGTGCTGAACGGATTGGCCTTGAAGGCGATGGTTGCCATGTGCTCACGGAGATGTCCACCGCAAAGATTTTATCTGTGGCTGAAGCCCTGAAGCCTACCTTGATCATCATTGATTCCATTCAAACGGCGCACAATCCTCAGCTGGATTCCAGCCCCGGCAGCGTGAGTCAGATTCGGGAGTCCGCATCAGAGTACTTGCGCTATGCAAAATCCAAGCAGATTCCCATTTTACTGATTGGGCATATCACCAAGGAAGGCTCCCTGGCTGGGCCCAAGGTCCTTGAACACATGGTGGATGTGGTGCTGCAATTTGAAGGCGACCGACACCACCTTTTCCGCACCCTTCGCGCAATGAAGAATCGCTTTGGTTCCACCCAAGAATTGGGCGTTTATGAAATGACAGCAAAAGGCATGCAGACCGTCAGCAATCCGTCCCGATTGATGCTGGGTCAGCGTGGAGATGGCCTGAGCGGGTCTGCCGTTGGCATCATTGCAGAGGGCAACCGGCCCATGCTTGTGGAAGTACAAGCCCTGGTCTCTTCTGCCGTTTACGGCACGCCTCAACGAAGCTGTACAGGCTTTGATACCCGGCGTTTGAACATGTTGCTCGCTGTACTTGAAAAGCGCTGTGGCTTTCAATTGGGATCCAAGGATGTCTTTCTCAATGTCACAGGGGGGCTGAAAGTAGAAGATCCCGCCCTGGACCTGGCAGTCTGTGCCGCCATCTTGTCAAGCAATGCAGACATCGCCATCCCAGAAGGCATGGCCTTCACGGCAGAGGTCGGTCTTGGCGGTGAGCTTCGCCCCGTCCCACGCATGCAACAGCGCCTGTCAGAGGCAGTTCAATTGGGTTTTGATACGGTGTTTTGTGCCAGCCAATCTGAATCTGATAACTTGAACATCAAAGGCGTCAAGCCCATCAAAATCACCCGCATGGACCAATTGGTCTCCGGGGTGTTTGGCTAGCAACAGCAGCCTGTTGAAGGCCCTACAAACCGTTTGTTATTGACCAAGTATGGCCGCAATCTCACCGTAATTGGGTGTGATAATGATGTCTGTTCTGCGGTTTTTTGCCTTGTTTTCTGGACTGTCATTGGCTGCAATGGGATGGTGCTCACCGCGACCAGCAGCTTGAACCATGGCAGGTGACATGCCCTTGGATGTCAGGATTTTCACCACTGATGTGGCGCGCATCACTGACAGATCCCAGTTGTCAATCACTTGGCCCCTGCCATAAAAAGCATCGCCATCCGTGTGGCCTTCAACCGATACATTCAGGTCGCTGTTCTCTTTGAGCACAGAAGCCAGTTCCGCTAGGGCCTTGGCACCTTCTGATTGCACGGCCCATTGACCGGAGGCAAAGAGCAGTCGGTTATCCATGGAAACGTGCACTTGGCCATCCTTCAGCGTCACCGTGAGTCCTCGTCCTTCAAACCCAAGCAAAGCCTGAGAGATGCGGTTTTTAAAATAGGCTGCAAGGGAATCCTTTCTTGCCACCAGGGCTTCCAGTTCATTCACCCGGTGCTCCCTGGACTGCAAGGCAAGCTCCAAGTCTGCAAGGCGCAACTGCTCCCGGCGCAGGGAATCTTCCTTTGAGGAAAGCACGGTGGCCATGCCTTCCATGTGTTCCAGCATGCTTTTGTTTTCGCGCAAATTGGCCTGTACCAATTGGCTGTTGTTAGCTAAAGCGTATTCAAAATTCGCATTGAGATCGCTGAGGGCGCGTTGCAACTTGCGGTATCGCTGGCCCATCGCCGTAGAATCTTCAATGGCTTGATCCAAATTGGATGCTGCCTTTTTCAGGTCAGACAATGCTTCCCTGTGTGCCGTTGTTGCCTTGTCACTTGCTTCCTTCAAGCTTTCATTTGCATGGACCAAGGTGTCATAGCTGGACTGCAGCTCATTGTGGACTTTTGGTGTGACACAGCTTGAAACAAGCAGGGCTATCAGGGAGAGGGTTTTGAACAATCGCATGCCTCAAAGTTAGGACTTGAAAGCAATTAACTCACAGGAATTTCATGGAGTTTTCCCAGGTCAATTCAATGGGGCAATGGTCAGAGAAATTTTGATCTGTCCAATGCTTGCACTGCTTGGTTTCCCTAACCATGGCTGGGCTTAACCAGAATTGATCGATGCGCCAGCCAAGGTTTTTTGGTTTTGATCGAGCCATTGCTGACCACCAGGTGTACTGCCCTTCCCTTGGATCAAACAAGCGAAAGGCATCGCGCCAACCAGCCTCATGCAAGGCGCTCAAGAATTCCCGTTCAACATTGGTGCAGCCTGGCTTGCGACGCATGCGCTGAGGGTGATGGATGTCGATGTCCTTGTGGCAAATATTGATGTCGCCCACAAGCAAAACCCTTGCGTGCTGCTTGAGCAAGTCCTGAAGGTGCCGGGTCATGGCAGACAAGAAATCTAACTTGACTAATTGCCTGGAGGGGCTAGACGCGCCAGAAGGAAAATAAGCGTTGACCAAGACAAAACCCGGGTAGGTCAGGGTCATCACCCGGCCTTCTGTATCACTGGATGGGTGTCCCATGCCCATTTTTACTTGATTTGGAGGGATTTTTGCGACAACAGCTGTGCCAGCATAGCCTTTTTTCTCAGCAGGAAAGCATTCAACCCAATGCGCAGGAAAGGCTGCTTGCAGCCAATCCTTGTCTTGCAGTCGACTTTCTTGAATGCAAAGAATGTCTGAATCCGAGGCCTCCCACCATGTGACGAGACCCTTGCTTACCGCAGCTCGAATACCATTGGCGTTCAAGCTGATGATTCGCATCAGGATCAGTTCAAGATCATGGCAGTCTCACCCACCTTGACGCCATCAATGTAAAGGGCTAACGTGTAACTGCCGGCAGACAAGTCCATGGGCACATCATAGGTTAAGCAGCCCTTGGTGCTTTCGCCATCAAATGGCACATTTGCCTTCGAAGCATAGCGCATGGACTCACCATTGACGACCATCACGGCATCTTTGCCCGCAGTCAAAACACGGTTGTCACTGCTGCTGATGCGCAAGAACACCTCACGATCACCTGCCTTTGCAATGGCATTTTTTGCGATGGTAAAGCAGCCTTTCACGCGGTTCACCCGTGAGGCATTGCTACTTAGTTTTTCCTTCCCTGATTTGTTCACGCGGTAGGACCCAGCCTCAAAGAAAGCAAGCTGCAAGGCTGCACCCTTATTCACCGTACGGCCAAGCTGTGCATTCTCACTGGTTAGGTTGCTATTGGCTTCGCTGGACAGCGTCAAGTCGCTGCTCAAAGAGTCAGCCACAACTGAAAGTGCAGCATAGGCAGTGTTGACCGAGTCAACATCCTTGGTCAAGGATTCCACTTGCTTGCGCAGGGAAAAGACTTCACCACGAACACGTCGAAGCTGGTTGGTGGTGATGGCGCCCAAAGCCTCAATTTCTTCAATCTTCTCATTCAACCGAGTGGTCTCTTGTCCGATGAAGACATTCAATGAATCATTGGCGGTGGTCTGCGACAAGAGATCACGCTTGTAATCCTCGAGTTGCGTGATCAAGATGGTTTTCTCAGCTTCCAGGTCAGTCACCTGATTGTTTTGCTTCAAGGTGATGTACCCCAAAATCAAAATGGCAGCGGTCAAGATGATAGCAATTATTCGTTGTCGTTTATCGGACGGTTGTTGGCTCATGGTAATAGATATTTGACTGCAAATGTACCAATTAACCCAGTCATTGATGGCAGCCTTGCTGCCGGAAATCTGCCCGCTGTGCAAACAGCTGAAACAGCAGCATGCAGAGAGCATTTGTCACGCTTGCTGGCATGAGCTGCACTTATCCAGACAAGTCGAAGGGTTCACGGTAAATTTAGCCAGTGAAACCACGGTCTGGCTAAGCTACGATTCGGAAGTGGTCAAGGCCTGCATGCACGCTATCAAGTTCAACCATCTGGAGCAGCTGGCATTCACTTTAGGTCGGTGCTTCGCTCACAATGTCAACAAACCTGCTGTGGATGCCTTGGTGCCTGTCCCCTTGTCATGGCGTCGGCAGTATTTTCGTGGCTTCAATCAAGCAGAGGCCATTGCCCGAGGCGCAAGTTCGGTGTGGGATCTGCCGGTAAAGCACCTGATCCACCGACCCAAGCATGGCAAGGCGCAAGCCAAATTGGCAATGACCCACCGCTTGCAATCCTCCCTGGATCGCTACCAATGCCCTGAAGCCGTTGATGGTCAACGGCTGCTAGTCATGGATGACACAGCCACTTCAGGAAGCACATTGAATGCCTGTGCACACACTTTGTGGACATCTGGCGCCTCATGGGTTTCTGTGGCAGCCCTTGCGCATGGCGCTTAACAACAAAGGGGTCGCCAAGCGACCCCTTCATCATGCTATTTGAACCGACTGTTAGCGTCCCATCACGATGCGACGGCTGCGAACACCCTGCTGTGTTTGTATTTCTACCACGTACACGCCCGCTGGCATTGACGTCAAGTCAAAGGGCACAACCATTTGGCTGTCGACTCGCTGGTGACTGCTTCGTGCAATCTCCTCACCTACCATGTTATGGATGCGAATCTGCACATCACCTGCATCACGCAACGCAAATGCCACATTGAACACACCTGAAGATGGGTTCGGGTAGATGCTGAGATTCAACAAACCCAACTCCTCCAAACCAACGGTAAAGAAGACAGTGTCTGATACCGAGCCACAGGTATTGAAAGCAGTTGCCACTGCATATTCCGGTCCGTTGTTACTGAAAGAATGGGTCACCACATCACCACCTAAAGCGGCTCCGGTGCTCATGGTCCAGTACACGCTATCCTGACCTGAAGCGTTCGCTGTGAACTCAATGGTTACAGGACTCATTCCTGTTACCAAATAAGCGGTATTCAATGTTGGCAAGGGACCTGAAGCCGTCATAAGACTGGTCTGCGACCAAGCTGACCAACCATCTGAACAGGAATCGCGAACGAAAACATCATAGGTGGTACCCGGCAGGAGGCCTGACAAGGATGCGCCTGCTGATGTGGCATAGGTTGTGGCCGTAGCCGCACTAGGGCTGTAGGTTGCCACGCCGTAATCTACTTGACTCGTCAAAGCTGAAGAACCCGATGTCCATGCAACGGAACCTGTTGTGCAGGCAGTGCTACTAGCCGTCACTGAGGCTGGCGAAGCGCAGCTGTTGCATGATGCTAAAAAGGAGCCCATCAATTGGAATCCTGACAAGGAAGCTCCCGCCGAATGGCTGACCAAGGTGTCACCAAATGGTCCAACCAAATCAAAGCTTACTTCAGTTGGCCATCCGCCCGGGGCGTTGATAACAATCCGCGCGGAGTCACCACTACACAATGAACTGCTGTCCACTGCATTATAACCCGACGTGAACCCAGAACCAAACGTTGCAGCCGTCGACCAAGAACCATTCGCTGATTGCTGCAAGTCAACCAAGCAACCATTCCAACCATCACCATAACTATCTACCATGTAGAAGGTGAATGTGCACATGTTGGCTGGCGGACAAAGTGTCGTCGTCATGGTGAGGGGTCCAGCCCATCCGGACAAATCGTTTGCGCCACAGCTATCCTGCACATAGACATCGTAGGTCGTGCCTGCTAACAGTCCACCGATCGTGTGAGTGCTTGACACATTGAACGCCTTGCTTCCTGTGAAGGTGCCCGTGCCAGAATAAAAACCTGTCGGACCCCACATGACATTGCTGCCAAGCGGTGTGCCCTGGGAAACCCAACTGACATCAATGCTGTTATGGGTCAGGGTGCCAGCAGATGAGGTCGGATCAGGGCACGATGCAATGGCTTCCACCAAAAAATCGTCAATGAAGACATCAGGGCCCCACCCTGAAAGCGTAGCAAAGCGGAATATGGCATCACTGCCCGTGTAGCTTGATGGCACATAAACCGTGGTGTTAACATAGTTACCTGGCGTAGTAATGCCTGCGCCCGTAGAGTTAAAGTCTGTGGCGCCTACCAGGTTAACCAAGGTGTCCCATGTGCTGCTTGTCGTGGTTTTTCCAAGCAACAGCAATTGATCATTCGGGTAGGAGGACATGTACTGGTGAGACCAGTTGAAACTGACTTCCGAGTTGGCGGAAATAGTGACAGGCCGAGAAGTTAAATAAGCATCATTACCCGATGTCCAAGACCAGAAATTGCCGCGCATGGCGTAGCCAGATGCTGTGGCGTATTGAGTCATGGTTTTGCTGCCACCAGTGAAATCCCAGCAAGGCAAGGGGTTGACATCAAAGTTATCACTGTAAGGCAAGGTTGCTGCCACGCAGGACGTTGTGAAATTGATCGGGCCATGCCATGGCGAAATGTTGCCGGCACCACAGCTGTCAGCAACCCATGCCGTGTAGGCTGTGTTGGATGTCAAGCCGGTGATATTGTACGATGTAGCTGAAACATTCACTGCATTGGACACAGTACCTGTTCCGGGGTTGTAGCCGGCAGGGCCCCATGTCACCACAGAGCCTGTCGTGCTTGGCGTACCGTGACTCCAGGACAGTAAAGCTGTTGTAGAGGCAGGTAAAGCTGTGGCATTGCTAGGTGGCACGCAAGATGGTTGCACTTCATAGGCGAAGTCATCGATGCCAACTTGCAGCCATGACGATGCGGAATAGACCCGGAATCCTACATGGTAATGGTTCGATGGCACAACGGGCAATGCAATGGTGTATTCATCCCAGCTGTTCATCAAAGTCAGGGTATCTACGGCCGTGAAAGAGTTAGGGTCAGACGGCGTCGTCATGGTGCCAACAATCAGTTGAGGCGAAGACCAAGCGGACAGGGTGTTGGCCCTGAAGCGCACCTGTGCGTTGTTGCCTGGCAGATCAGAGAACATGGGTGACACAGCCGTCACGTCAGCGGCATTGGCTGTGCTAATGACCGTGTAATTGGGCGTAGAATAGGCTGCAGTACTCCATGTCGCAGGCAGAAAAACCTGAAAGGTGAGGCCTGAGCCTGTACCAGTGACATTCCAACAGTTAGGCAAATCACCAGCAGTCATGGCATCCCAGTTCTCATTGTACATCGATGAAACAGTGTAGGGTGCACACAAGGTGGTGAAAGTGAAGGGACCTTCCCATCCGGATGAGCCATTGCCCTGACCTGAACAATTGCGCTTGACATAGTAGTCGTAGGTGGTGTTGGCAAACAAGCCCGTGATGGTATGGCTGCTAGTGACTGCTGTGTCTTGGAATCCGGTGCCTTGGGTGTAGCCTGTCGGACCCCATTCCAAGGGAAAGCTAGATCCAGCGGAGGTCCATGTCAAGCTGGCTGATGTATCTGATACACCATTGATGCCAAGGCCTGTTGGCTCTGGGCACAAGGGCTGTGCCTCAATGTTGATGTTGTCAACCCATGCATCATTACCCCAGCTGGTGATGGCAATCCATCGGAACTGCGCCACGCTGTTGTAGTAAGTGGCTGAATCCAAATTAAAAACTTCTTGCTTGTACGTGCCCGGCGAAGAGAACGTTGCACCGTCTTGAGAGTCAAAGTTGGCATTCGCCACAGACCACAAGGTGTCCCATGTGGTGGTGCCCGATTTCTGAACAACCAGGTGCATTGACTGCGAGTTCCAAGTAGTCGGTGTATGAGACCATCTGAATTTCACGCGCGTCAATCCCTGCAAACTCATCGGCGGTGACGTCATCATCCCATCACCCGAGGATCCCCACGTGCTCATGTCTGCATGAGCGGCAAAGTTCGTGGAGTCATGGGTCCAGCTGCTTGTGCCGCCTGCCAGATCAAAGCAGTTGGGTGGCCAATTGGAGAAGGTTTCAGCCAACGGTATGGCTTGGGTGACACATGGCGTGCAAAAGCTGATGGGTCCACTCCAGTTGGAGTATCCATTGCCTGCTGAAGAACAGTTCTGACGAACGTACACATCGTAGCAGGTGTTGGCGGTGAGGCCAGTCATGGTGTGGGTCGTCGTTGTAGCTGTCCCCGTGGATCCTGTACCCTGCGTGAAGCCAGCGGGGCCATACTCCAAATCAAAACTGCTACCTGTGGATGTGAAGGAAAAAGTGAAATTTGTCGCCGTCGCAGAACCTGCAATCAAAGCATAGGGCTGAGGACAAGCAGGAGGGCCTGCAACCAGCACCGTGTAATCATGCGTCTCACCATAGGTAAAGGATGAACACGATTCTGTGCTTGCAAGGGCAGAGCCAGCAAATTTGCCACGCATTCTCAAGCGATGGTTGCCGATTGGCACTGTGGATGGGATAACAAAAGCGTCAGCTGTCGTCGTACCTGCCGTGCCTGAGGCCGCTGTTGAGGCCCATATTTGCTCACCTGCATCATCAAAGTCGCCATCGTTATTGGCATCAATCCAAATGGCGTAAAATTGGTTGCTGTAGTTGGATGTAACGCTGATGTTAAGAAAAGCAGTTTGCTGGACCAAAATGGTATCAGCCGTGTAATCCGCATAGCCATTGGTGGAGCAGCCGGTGTTGGTTTGCACCAGATTGTTCAAGGTGACATCATCCAAATCGTCACCCACAGTACAGCCGGTGGTGTACAAGCTGGTGGTGCAATAGGTTTGTGCTTGAGAAGAATAGGTAAGGCCAATCAATAGGGCCATCAGGGCGTAAATTCGCTTCATCGAATCAGGTTGTAATGATTAATTACCCAAATATACATAGACACCGCGTGTGCCACGCATGGGAAAATTGGATTTTTCTTGGGCTAGCGGCCTTAGGTTTAATTGCCCAGTGTGCTCTGCCTATGGCCCCTGACGGCGGACCCAGAGATGTGGACCCACCTGTCATTGTCACGGCCAATGTTCCCTATGGCAGCACACAAATGCATGGCCAATCTATGCAGTGGACCTTCGATGAATTCGTTAAGTTGCACCAAGCTTCACAGCAAATCATCTGTTCCCCGCCCTTGCCTGAATCCGTGACTTACGAGCTCAAAGGCAAAACCCTCAGCATCGCATGGAAGGGGGACTTGATGCCGGAAAGCACCTACAACATGCAGTGGGGGTCTGCCGTCAAGGACTTGCATGAAGGCAATGTGCTCAAAGGCTTTCAATGGGTCTGGTCCACAGGGTCGACCATCGACTCTGGCATGATTCATGGCCAATTGGTTGACCTCACCGGGGAGCAATTAGGCAAGGACCTATCCCTCTGTCTCTACCCCATTGATGCACAGGATTCTTGCTTGTTGGGCCCGCCGCTTTACAGCACGCGCAGCGACGATTCTGGCCGCGCCCACTTTCATCACGTGAAGCCCGGGAGTTACCAGTTGCGGGCCTTTTTAGACAAGGACGGCAACAACCGTTTGTCAGAAGGCGAACGCAGCCCTATTGCTTGGTCCGTGGCCCACACCGACAGCAGCAATCACTCACTTGAATTGCCCCTCACAAAATTGCCGTCAGACAGCCTGCTGAGTTGGCGTCAATTGCCTGCAGATTCCAGTGGCACACTGGCCCTGCATGTCAACCTGCCTCAGGTCAAAAAGGGGATGCTCAGGCTGGTTAAACAGGATGGAATTTACCGTGAGTGGAACCTGGAAAATGGGGTGGTAAAGGATAGCATTGGCGGCTTGCCGCCAGGCCAATACGCCCTCTATGTCGTGGTTGACATCAATGGCAACGGTGCATTGGATGCAGGATCATATTGGGCAAGAGAAGTCAGCGATCAAATCCTTCGTGGGCCCGATGTGGAAGTCCGCGCCAATTGGCATGTCGACCACCAATGGGTCAATTGAACCCTGATCAGTCCAAGGTGAAGGCGTCGCCGTCATTGAGAAAAGGGTAGCGCTTGCGCACTGCCTTCAGCTTGAGGGACGACCAGGTTGCGCGAAGCACCTGCTGCTGATGCGTGGCGCCCTGAGTCAAGAGACCCCCTTCAGGTCCAATCAACTGGGACTGGCCACTGTGCGGCACCTTGAAGCCATCCACGCCCACCCGATTGACGCCTGCTACATAGCACTGATTTTCCATGGCCCTTGCCCTGAGTAGGGTGGTCCAAGCATCCACCCTGGATTCCGGCCAGTTGGCCACCAACAGCAATGCATCATAGGGATCCTTGGGGTCATTTCTCAGCCAAACTGGGAAACGTAAATCGTAGCACACCGCCAGTCGCATGGCCCATCCATGAACCTGCACGGTGACCTGAGACTGGCCCGCATCAAAGTGTTCTGCCTCGCCTGCTATGCTGAACATGTGTCGTTTGTCAACAAAGTTCAATTCGCCCTGAGGGCTGGCTAGGAAGAAGCGGTTGCGGTAGCGGTCATCCACCTTCACAAAGGCTGATCCGCCCACAAAGGATTGACAACGATTGGCCTGAAGCAACAAAAAGGCTTGGATGGCGTCAACGGTTTGCGGATCTGACGCAACGTCTAGGTCCTTTGTGGCAAAACCCGTGGCAAAGGTTTCAGGCAAGAGAATCACATCTGCATCCAATGGCATGTGATCAGCAAAGCTTGCAAAATTGGCTTCGGGATCTAGCCAGGAAATGTCCGACTGAATCAGGGCAATGTGCAGCTCATCCTTCATCTGAAAGCGCTTTTGCCTGTTTGTCTATCAGGTATTGGATATGCCCAACAAGCATCTCTGCCTGGTCTTCACGGGTCCCGTCATAGTAGCCTCGAAGCTGTCCCTTGTGGTCAATCAGTACCAAATTTTCTGTATGAATGAAGCTGTGTTCATCCCAGCCCTGACCTTCTTCTAGCACAGTGAAATAGCTGGTTCTGGCCAATGTGTTAAGCTCTTTTGGGTCACCCGTTAACAGCCACCAACGCTGGGGGTCGATGCCATTGGCCTCACCATAAGCTCGAAGCACTGGAACGGAATCGTAAACCGGAGTTGCACTGTGAGACATGATCATCACACGGTGGTCATTGAGAAAGGCGGCTTGTACCAGCTTGAGGTTGGCCGTCATGTCAATGCAGATGCCTGGACAGGTGGTGAAGAAATAGCTGACCACGCGGATTTTTCCATCCACATCGCTTCGACTCACCGATTCCCCTAACTGGTTGACTAGGTTGAACTCACCAACCACATGACCGCTACCAACTCGCTCAAGGCTATCAGCCACCACCGATGGCTCGATGTCGGCAGGGTTCAGTACCGGCAAGTAAGGGGTAGGCTTTTGAATGCTGAAAGCAACAGCCACGCCAAGGATGAAGACCATCATCAGTATCAACAACTTCGTTCTCTCTATTCGCTTCAAGCCCATGGCATTATATTTGTATCCTTACTGGATAAATTCCCTACAAATTTCAGCATAAAGCCATGAAAGCAAGCCAAAAATTTTTACCCCTCCTTTCCCTAGCTATTCTTCTGGTAGGTTGCGACGGATTGAAAAAGGGTCCCGTGGATATCAGCATCACCTTCGCTCCCGTCTTTGATGGCACTGAGGTCGTCTATGAACAAAGTCTGCATCAATCGGCCACAACCAATGATGCATTCACCTTCGTGCGGAGCGATTTAATCCTGACCGATTTCTCTTTGCTCGATGAAAACGGCGAAGTGGCCAACGAAATTGGCGGTTCAGCTGCCTATGTGCACATGGCTGGCGATCTCAGCGATCGCAACTGGACCCTGACTGATCAAATCGATCCAGGCCACTATGGTGGCATCCGTTTTTACATTGGCCCTGACACCTCTGCCAATCACGGTGACCCCTCTTTGTGGCCCGCTGGTCATCCATTGAATCCTACCGTCAATGGCTTGCATTGGGGATGGGCTGGCGGCTACATTTTTTCTGCCCTGGAAGGCACCTATGCCACCAGCACAGGTACCAATCCCTTCCTTTACCACATCGGTTTTGACAGCAATCGCGTGAGGGTAGATATCCTGCAGGACATTGATTTCCGCCGTGACAGAAATGTCACTGTGGACTTTAACCTGGCCAACATTTTTGATGGCACCCACCTTATCGAGCCAGCCATTACCGGAGACTTCACCCACAGCACCTTTGACAATGGCCTCGCGTCCAAGGTTAGAGACAACCTCATGGGGGCATTCAGTATCAAAGACATCTATTGAGTACTGACCCATGAAGTATTTGCTGCCTGTTGTTCTTTCACTGCTCACCTTGTCCACGACAAGTTGTAACGAAGGCTGGAATAAACCTGACACGACAGCTTACCTCCTGGAAATTCCTCCTGGGTTCCCCCCCCCTGACATCGCCGGAGACAATCCACTGACGGTGGAAGGCATCTTGCTGGGCCGTCAACTCTTTTACGATCCCACCCTATCTGGCGACAGCACACAGAGCTGTGCAGGTTGTCACGTTTCCGCTTTTGGCTTCACCGACAGCGCTGTGACTTTCAGCACGGGCATACGGGGACTGCCTGGTGGCAGAAACTCCATGGCCTTGCACAACCTGGCATGGGGCGCTGTTTTTTTCTGGGATGGCCGAGCTGCATCCTTGCGTGAACAATCCTTGATGCCCATCCAAGATGCCTTGGAGATGGATGCTTCACTGGCCGCGGTCATTGAGCGTTTGAAGGCCAGTGATCGCTACCAGAAAGGTTTCAGGGAAGCCTTTGGTCGAAACAAGATTGACGAAGAGCACCTTGGCATGGCCATGGAACAATTCATGCTCACCATCATCAGTGGCAACAGCAAGTTTGACCAAGTCGCTGCTGGCATGGCAAGCTTTACCGCATCTGAACAACGCGGCATTCTCTTGTTCAATGGCGAAGTCAACCCTAGTTCACCCAACTCAGGAGCTGACTGCTTTCACTGCCACGGTGGTGTATTGGCGACCAATCACAAATTGATGAACAACGGTTTGGATTTTGTCTTGACCGACCTGGGGCTTGGTGATGTGACGGGCAAAGCCTCCGACAATGGCAAATTCAAGGTGCCCTCGCTCAGAAACCTTGCCTTCACGGCACCCTACATGCATGATGGCCGCTTCAACACCCTGATGGGGGTTCTGAATTTCTACAATGAAAATGTACGCAGCAATTCACCCAACATTGATCCAAGCATGGGTAAGTTTGCCAACGGACTTGGACTGAATTTGCAAGACAAAATGGACATCATCGCCTTTTTGAATACCTTGAATGACCCCAACATCGGAACAGATACCCTCTTCCAAAACCCTTACCAATGAACAAGCTCTCTTCCCTTTTATTTGCCGTCTTGATGATGGCCAGCCTGCAATCTTTTGGTCAGAAAAAAGTTGAAATCCGCTTTGAAGTTGATGGCATTTGTGGCATGTGCGAAACCCGAATTGAAAAAGCCCTGCTTGAAACACCTGGCGTTTGGGATGCTGAATGGGACAAAGCAAGCCATGAGGTCTTTGTTGTTTACAAGCCAAAAAAGGTCAGTGAAATGGACCTGCACCGAGCCGTGGCTGCGGTGGGTCACGACACGAAAAAAGTCAAGGCAAAGTCCGAGATTTATAACGCTTTGCATGACTGCTGTCAGTACAAGAGTGAGGACGTTGTGAACAATCATAAATGAATAATCCATTGGCTGGCATCATCCTTGCCCCCTTGAAGCTCATGAAGCCAGCTGTTCTACTTGTGTGTGCGAGCTATTCTGCCATGGGTCAAGCAGACAGCAACCTATACCAATCTGTTGACTTGAAGGACATTGAAGTTCGCGGTGAAGCTGCAGCTACATTCATCTCTGCAAAATCTGCGACTTTTGTTAACACCATTAGCAAAAAGGAACTGAAAAAGGCAGCTTGCTGCAACTTATCAGAAAGCTTTGAGGCCAACCCTAGCATTGATGTGTCATTCACCGATGCAGTAACAGGGACAAAGCAAATCATGCTCTTTGGCCTGGCAGGTAAATACGCCCACATCCAAACAGAATTGACACCGCTGGTTCGGGGCTTGCTAAGCAACTCGGGCTTGAGCTTCATTCCAGGTGCATGGATCGAGTCCATTCAATTGACCAAGGGCATTGGCTCAGCTCTTAATGGGCATGAAAGCATCACAGGTCAAATCAATGTGGAATTGCTCAAGCCTGATGAAATGGCCAATGACGCCATAGGTCCTGATGCTGAAGGCCGTGGTGACATCTTATTGAACAGCTATGTGAATCAAGGTGGCCGCATGGAAGGAAACATTGCCATGGGCACAAACCTTAATGACCAATGGTCTTTTGGCATGCTGGGCCATCTGTCTGGCCGCGACATCGCCAACGACAGAAATCAAGATGGATTCATGGACATGCCCTTAGGGAATCAAGCTAATGTCATGCTTCGCGCAAAATACTGGGGAACCAATGGCCTTGAAGGCCTCTTCACCCTGCATGGTTTGACCGATGAAAAACGCGGTGGTCAGGGTGGATCACTGTTTGACTCATCACCTATTAGCCAGCCATGGTCCAACGCCATCAACCAAGACCGATTGGCCTTCACGGCAAAAACTGGCTGGGTTTCACCCTATCATAATGATTTGAGCATTGGCGTTATCAACCATTGGTACAGCCAGGGGCTCAATGGGCATTTTGGCTCAGATGCTGACCTCTTGAATAAGCGAACCTTCAACCATACGCAGCAAGGTGGACTGACTCAGGTGCTTGTCAGGGCTGAAGTCCTGGAAGGGCAGCTCTACCAAACTTCAGGCATGGTTTTCAACATCGATGCCTACGACATGAATCAAGGGCGCAATGGCCAGGGGGAATACTCAGGGTCATGGACAGAAACCAACCTTGGTGCCTACTCCGAATGGACTTACACACCGTTGGAATCTTTCACCGCTGTGGGCGGATTGCGTTTGGATCAGCATAGCATTGCCGGTTTGCAATGGTCTCCCAGGATGCACCTCCGCTACGCTCCCACCAAACTGCAAACCATCAGGCTGTCTGCAGGTCGCGGCTTCCGCATGGCCATACCTATGGTTGAATCTTTGGGGCGATTGGCCAGCAACCGCAACTTGACTTATGCGGCCTACGGCAACCTAATGGGTGGTGACATAACCACTTTTGAGTCCGCTTGGAATGCCGGCGCCAGCTACGTCTACAATTTCACCTACGACTACATGCCAGGCAGCATCGCCGCCGATGCCCATTGGACTGTCTTCGATCACGCCATCGTGCACGATTACTGGATGCCAGGCCAGCATATGGTTTACCAAGAAAGCACCTACAATGGAAGCCCTGCCAAACAGAGCAACAGCCTGGGGGTTACTTTGAACTACAAGCTCAACAAGTCAACTGACATGCGATTGGCCTACCGCAACCAAATAACAGAAGCCAAGTACTGGAACAACCCCTCGGGTGAAACGATGGCTCAATTGCCCTTCGTGGCCAAGCACCGTGGCATGGCAAGCCTGAGCAAAGCCATCAAAGGCGGATGGGAGCTGGATGGAACGGCACAGTTTTATGGCCCACAAAGTCTGCCTTTTGGCGAATGGGGGGGCTCGACCGCTTTTGGAAGTGAGCAGTCGCCTGCATTCACCTTGCTCAGCGGCCAGGTGAGGAAAGCTTGGAAAGGCGGTGACATTTACCTTGGCATTGAGAATGCCCTGGATGTTCGCCAACCTAACCCCATCACAGCGGCTACGGACCTGGCCGGGAATGTGATGGCTGCCGATCATGCCGATTTTACTTCTTCCTTTGATGCTATTCGCATCTACGGGCCCATCTTTGGCCGCAACCTCTACATGGGCCTAAACTTAATTTTTTGACATGGAAAAACCTGTAATTCAGCTGCGCAACATTGTGCGAAATTTCCCATTAGGCAGTCAAACTGTCTATGTTCTCAAAGACATTGACCTTGACATCATGGAAGGTGAATACGTTGCCTTGATGGGGCCTTCTGGTTCTGGTAAATCTACCTTGATGAATCTATTAGGCTGCCTAGACACCCCAACATCAGGCAGCTACAACCTTGCCAATCACGATGTCAGTGACATGACTGACGATCAATTGGCAGACATACGCAACCGAGAAATTGGTTTTGTCTTTCAAACATTCAACCTCATTCCCCGCCAGACAGCCTTGCAAAACGTCGCTCTGCCATTGGTCTACGCCGGGATTGGGAAAGCTGATCGCTTGCAACGCGCGGCTGAGGTATTGGCAGATGTAGGCTTGGATGACCGCATGGACCATCAACCCAACCAATTATCTGGTGGTCAACGTCAACGTGTAGCCATTGCTCGCGCCCTGGTGAACAAGCCTTCCATGATTTTAGCTGACGAGCCAACTGGCAATCTGGATTCTGAAACCTCAGAGGAGATCATGAAGCAATTTGACGCTATCCATGCACAGGGAAATACCCTGATTGTGGTGACCCATGAAGAGGAAATTGCTCAACATGCTAAGCGCATCATCCGTCTCAAAGACGGACGCGTTGAATCTGATACGAAAACCCTGTAAAGTGAGCGCTCAACAAAAAAGGTGATTCTTAGAGTTCTCTCTGAACCTCAACCTGCTTGTAGCCCTCAATCACGTCACCGACTTTGATGTCGTTGAAATTGTTGATGTTCAAACCACATTCCATGCCTTTCTTGACTTCTTTGACTTCGTCCTTGAAGCGCTTGAGTGAGCCCAATTCGCCAGTGTAAATCACAACAGAATCACGGATGATGCGAACAGTGGTGTTTCGCAAAATCACGCCATCGGTGACCATGCAACCAGCAATGGTGCCAAATTTGGAAATCTTGAATACCTCTCGGATTTCCAAGTTGCAAACAATCTCCTCCTTCATGTCGGGTGAAAGCATGCCAGTCATGGCTTCCTTCACTTCATTGATGGCGTCATAGATGATGCTGTACAGGCGAATTTCAACTTCCTCTTTCTCTGCCAACTTGCGGCATGTGCCGGTCGGTCGGACCTGGAAGCCAATGATTATTGCATCTGAAGCAGCTGCCAACAAGACATCTGATTCGGTGATGCCACCCACGCCCTTGTGAATGATGTTCACTTGGATTTCTTCTGTGGTCAATCGCTGCAATGAATCTGTCAATGCTTCGATGGAACCATTCACGTCGCCCTTGAGGACGATGTTGAGTTCTTGGAAGTCTCCCACAGCCAATCGACGACCAATTTCATCGAGGGTGAGTTTCTTCTGAGATCGAACGGATTGTTCACGGGCCATTTGCTGGCGCTTGGTAGCGACAGCCTTTGCCTCGCGCTCATCAGTCATGATATTGAAACTGTCTCCTGCAGAAGGTGCGCCATCAAGTCCTAGGATGGACACAGGCTTGGAAGGTCTAGCAACGGCCATTTTGTTGCCTCGCTCGTCCATCATGGCGCGAACCTTGCCAGAGTATTGACCTGCAAGGATGTAGTCACCAACTTTGAAGGAGCCATTTTGCACCAAAAGGGAGGTAACATAACCACGGCCTTTATCCAAGGTAGATTCAATGACAGTTCCACGTCCCTCTCTGTTGGGGTTGGCTTTGAGCTCCAAGAGTTCGGCTTCAAGCAACACCTTTTCCAAGAGCTTATCAACGTTAGTTCCCAGCTTTGCAGACACGTCTTGTGACTGGATCTTTCCGCCCCAATCCTCCACCAGGAGGTTCATGGCAGACAGTTGTTCCTTGATTTTCTCAGGGTTGGCATCTGGTCTATCAATCTTGTTGATGGCAAACACGATGGGGACGCCGGCCGCTTGAGCGTGGCTGATGGCCTCCTTGGTTTGCGGCATGACATCGTCATCTGCAGACACCACAATGATGGCAACATCTGTGACTTGTGCACCGCGAGCTCGCATGGCAGTAAATGCCTCGTGACCCGGTGTATCTAGGAAAGTGATGTGCTGACCATCTTTCAATTCAACATCGTAAGCACCAATGTGCTGGGTGATGCCACCCGCCTCACCGGCAATGACATTGGCTTCACGGATGTAATCCAAAAGCGAGGTCTTGCCATGATCAACATGGCCCATCACTGTCACAATGGGTGAGCGTGGCTCCAAATCCTTTGTATCGTCAGCAACTTCTGCAAGGTTCTCTTGCATTTCTTCGTCGACAAACTCCACTTCAAAGCCAAATTCATCAGCAACAACCGTTAAGGTCTCTTTGTCCAATCGCTGGTTCATGGAAGCCATGATACCCAGTGACATGCAGGCAGAAATCACTTCTGGCACTGGCACCTTCATCATGTTGGCCACTTCCATCAAGGTGACAAATTCAGTCAACTTGAGGATCATGTCCCCTTCAGCGCGTTCAATTTGATCAATTTCACGGCGTTCAGCACGTTCAGCACGTTTGTCACGGCGAATTTTACTTCCCTTCGATTTGCGGCCACCACTCATTCTGGCCATGGTCTCGCGAATCTTCTTTTGGATGTCTTCTTTTGAAACCTCCTTGACAGGACCGCTAGGTTTTTTGCCTGGTCCACGATGCTGTGGTCCACGGCGACCGCCAATGGATGCGGCACCTGTCGTGGTGCGTCCGCCACCTGCAGCAGGGCCTCGCAGGCCTTCCTTTACAATGCGTTTGCGCTTGCCTTCACTGGGTTTCGTTTCAAACTTAGTCAAGTCAATTTTATCACCAACGACCTTGGGTCCTGTGAGTTTTTGGTAGACCGTTGTGTGCTCAGTCATTTCAGGTTTGCTTTCAGCTTCAGGCTTGACTGCCTTTGACGCTTCAGGCTTGCTTGGAGCAGCTGCCGATTCAGGGGCTGGCTTTGCGGCAGCCTTGCCTTTTGCTCTAGAAGCCGGCTTTTTAAGCGCGTCCAAATCAATTTTACCTGCAACCTTTAATCCTGCAACCTTGGCCTTAACCTTGATGACTTCATCAGGTTTAGCAGGGGTCTTTGTCACAGCTTCTGGCTCTGCCTTCACCTCTGCTTTTGCAACTGGCTTAGGGCTTAGGTCAATTTTTTCTGTAATCTCAGGGGTGGCTGCCTCAGCCTTCGCAACCTCAGCAGCTTTTGCCACCTCTTTCGCTGATTCTTTTGCTTCCTCTTCTGCCTCACGTGCTGCAGCAATGGCTTCACGCTCAATGCGCTTTTGCTCAATCAACTCTTCAGCCTTGACTTTCTTGGATTTGTCGCTAGCAAATTGATCAACCAAGGCATCGTATTGATCCTGATCAATTTTTGCATTGCGATTCTTGAGCGCGTCATGGCCTTTCTCTTTCAAGAAATCACTGGCGGTGTCAAGGCCAATATTGAGTTCGCCTAAAATTTTACTGATGCGGTAACTACCCATAGGATTATGTCCTTTTATTCTTTCTCAAATTCTTTGTTCAGCACAGAGACAACCTCTTCGATGGTCTCCATTTCCAAATCGGAACGGCGAGCAACGTCTTCAACTTCTACGCTCAAAATACCTTTTGCTGTCTTGTAGCCCTTGTTTTGTAGTGCCTCAATGACCCACGGCTCAATTTCATTAGAAAATTCTGACAATTCAACGTCTTCCTCATGAACAATGTCCTCGCGGTACACGTCGATTTCATAATCGGTCAAACGGCTAGCCAATCGGATGTTTGTGCCACCGCGGCCAATGGCTAACGAGACTTGATCTGCTGGCATGTAAACATCCACATGGCGCTTTTCCTCTTCGATTTTCATCTCCGTGATTTTTGCGGGAGATAGCGAGCGCTGAATCATCAGCTGCTCATTGTCTGTGAAGTTGATCACGTCGATGTTCTCTCCACGCAATTCCCGGACGATGCCATGGATGCGTGAACCCTTCATGCCAACACAGGCACCTACGGGGTCGATGCGATCATCATAGCTTTCAACAGCAACCTTTGCCTTCTCGCCTGGGATGCGAACCACTTTTTTCACAGTGATGATGCCATCAAAGACTTCAGGGATCTCTGCTTCAAAAAGCTTGGCTAAGAAGTCTGGGGATGTGCGGCTCAAGTGAATCAATGGCTTGCTTCCGCGAATCTCTACGGACTTGACCAAGGCGCGGATGGTATCACCCTTGCGGAAAAAGTCTTTGTCGGAGATCATGTCATCGCGGCGCAGGATCAATTCATTCTCCTGGTCATCATAGACAATGACTTCAAGGTTGCGCACGTGGTGCACCTCGCCGTTAAGGATCTCGCCTACCATGTCCTTGTACTGGTTGTACAGTTCCGCAGAATCAAACTCTTGCACCTTTTGAATCAAGGTTTGACGGAAAGAAAGGATGAATCGACGGCCCATATCTGAGATCTTGTACTCCTCTGACACTTCCTCGCCCACTTCAAAGTCATCCTCAATCTTGAGGGCATCACTCAGGGAGATTTCCAAATGCGGGTTCTCCAGCTTGTCATCTTCTACAATGGTGCGGTTACGCATGATTTCCATGTCGCCTTTGTCAGGGTTGACAATGATGTCAAAATTGTCATCACTCTCGTATTTCTTGCGAATCTGTACCCGAAAAGCTTCTTCAATGAAGGACATAAGGGTGACCCTGTCGATGTTCTTTTCGTCTCTGAACTCGCCAAATGATTCAATGATGTCGATTGCTTCCATGATAAATTAAAATTTAAAATCCAAAATCAATTGTTTGATGTCTGTCAACGTCAAGGTGACTGACATGTCGGTGGTTACTTTTCCTTTGCCAACAGGTTTGGGAACCCGTTCGCGCCAAGTCAAGGTGACTGACTCCCCGTCATACGCGGTGAGTTTGCCCTTGTGTTCGTTGCCATTTAGCATGGTGGCTACCACGCTTCGGCCAATGTTTTTCTTGTACTGTGCCTCCACCACAAAGGGGGTGAACATACCAGGTGAAGATACTTCAATGCTGTAATCTTCAAAATCATCCCCCAATTCACCTTTGATGGCACGGGTAATTTGACGAAGTTGCGCCACAGAAATATGGCCTTCATTCAGGTCTGCATGCACCTTGATGTGCATGTCAGAACCCAGGTTCAGCTCGACAGCAAAGGCGTCAAGTTGGTCCAGTTGTTCTTGCACTAAAGTGGTTAATGTGGCGTTGTCCATTATCTGATTATTGGCTAATGAAAAAGGGGACCATAGGCCCCCTTTCAGCATTAGATACTCAAAAAGTTGCCGCAAAGATAGGGCATTTTAAGGGATTAGTGCTTTCTGTCTTTGTCTTGTCGGATGTCAAACACAATGTGCCGTTCACGCATTGAGGCAATGGGCTCAGACATCTAGATTCTACCTTGCGGCAGCATCATGTTTATCAAACGCTTCATCCCCTTGCTTTTTGTCTGGCTTTACGCCATTTCAATGCAAGGGCAATGCACGGTGCCCGGCAACTTGAATCTGCTCAATCGCAGCAGCAACCACATCAAGGTCGGCTTCACCTCTTCAGCGACCTACCACCAAGTTAGTTATGGCACCTTGAGCTTCAACCCTGGCAGTGGCACCCAGTCAGCTTGGATTACAGCGAAGGTCTACCAGGCCAACGGGCTGGGGGCATCCACGGGCTACGACTTCTACGTCCGGGACAGCTGCAGCAATGGATCTGTTAGCGCATGGTCGACCTATTTTGCTCAAAGTACCCTTTGTGGCGTGGCTGTCATGCCCTGGTTTGAAAGCTTTGACCAGGAGGCTTTCACCCAGCAAAGCTCATGGAACACAACGGGAAGCATGCCTAACTGCTGGCCACGAACCCCCTCTACAGGCTATCTCTGGGACGTTGCCCCCTCTTTGTTTTCCTCCAATTTTACGGGGCCCAGCCAAGATCACACAGGGCGGTTGAAGTACGCTAGCATGGACTGGGTCAGTTCAACGACACCCAGCACATCCGGCATCTTGCGAACACCACAAATCAGCCTGGATACATTCAGCAGCCCCGAATTAGGGTTTTGGTACCACATGTATGGCAATGGCATTGATAAACTGGTGGTTCAAGCCAGGGATAAAAATGGATCCAGCGCATGGACTACTTTGAATACGTTGACCGGTCAACAGCAAAGCAGCGCGGCAAGTGCCTGGAAGGAAGAGGTGCTGCAACTTGGCGCATTTCAAGGGGATACGGTATTCATCCGTTTTGTAGCCTACCGCAACAGCCAATGGACCCAATTGGCAGAAATCTCCATCGATGACATCCATGTCCGACAAGGTAGTGGCTGTGCTAAACCTAGCAATTTGCTGGCAACCAATGTCACGGCAAGCACCGCCAGCTTGAGCTGGATTGTTGGCAATGGCAGCTTGGAGCGCATCAGTTACGGCAGCCCGGGCATTTCCGCCATGGCAGGCACCCAGGTTAATGCCAGCGGTGGCAGTCACACATTGACAGGCCTTAGTCCAAACACCAACTACGTCGCCTACGTCAAGGACAGCTGCACATCAGGTAGCAGTTCATGGGTCGGGCCTGTACCTTTTCGCACGTCATGCTTACCTGTGTCAGCACCCTTCAGTGAAAACTTTGATGGCAGCAGCTGGACTGTTGGGGGATGGGGGCAGCTTGGTGGCATTCCCTCATGTTGGCAACGGCCTGATACCGTCAATTTTTTCTGGACACCGGGGCCACCCGTATTTCCCACCTTCAATACCGGACCCACCAATGACCACAGCCCGGGATCTGGCGGCAAATACCTGATGAGCCTGAGTGTTGGTTTCTCGACAAGTGCCCCGCCGCATGTTCTCAGTCCCCTCATTGACTTGAGCCCTCTGGATACGCCAACGGTGACCTTTTGGTACCACATGTATGGTGCGCAGATTGACAGCATGGTTCTGGACATCAACAATGGCAGTGGATGGAATCAAATTTGGCATAAATCAGGGCAGCAACAAGCCAGCAAAACAGCCGCCTGGAAAGAGGCCATCATCGATATCAGTGCCTATGCAGATGACAGCATCCAGCTGCGATGGCGGGCTGTGAAGACCGCCGGCTTTGGCAATCAATCGCAGATGGCCATTGACGATGTGTCTGTGCATGAAAAAGCCGCGTGCAGCAAGCCTGCGAACCTTAGCATCAATGCCACAAGCACCAACAGTGTCAGCTTGGACTGGATCGGTGGCGGCAGCCCCTGGCAGGTGGCTTATGGCGCGCCGGGTTTCACGCCAAGTGCCAGCAACACGGTAACTGCCTCCAACAAACCCTTCACAGTCAATGGGTTGAATCCAGGCACCACCTACGCATTCTATGTGAGGGATAGTTGTGGATTGGCGGGTGTCAGTGACTGGTTAGGACCCATTCAAGCCACCACCCAATGCGCACCAGTGACAGCACCATGGTCAGAGAATTTCAATGGCTCAGATTGGGTTGAATTGAGCTTGTGGCCACAAGTCAATTCGCAAATTGCTGATTGCTGGAATCGTTCTGATACCACCCTTTACTATTGGACACCAAAAGCCGGCGCCACACCCTGGGTCAACACCGGTCCAAGCGGAGACGTGCAAGGCAGCGGCAAATACCTCTACACCAACATAGTCGGCGGCTCCAGCAGCAATCTCAGCAGCAAAATTACCACGCCATGGATTGATGTAACGCCCCTGGATACCCCAGAGGTGCATTTTTACAGTCACCTGTTTGGCAGCAACATCACTTCACTTCAGGTGGCGATCAATGATGGCTCGGGCTGGAGCAACATTGGCACCATCACCCCTGGCGCGCAGACAGCAAAAACCTCAGCATGGACGGAGACCATCATCAACCTCTATGCTTACCGCAATGACACCTTCCGCCTGCGGTTCACTGGCAGTCGAAGCAGTGGATGGTGGGCCATGATGGGCTTGGACGACATCTCTGTGGTGGAGGCGCCAAAACCCATTTGCACTCCGCCAACGAGTTTGACCTTGACCAACATCAGTCCCACCAGTGGCAATCTAAGCTTCAGCAGTGGCAGTGGCCAGAGTCAGGTGGCATGGGGAGTCAGCGGATTCACGCCAAGTACCAGCATGGGGAGCGTGTCAAGCAGCCCCTACATCCTGACGGGACTCAGTTCAAGCACAAGCTATGATGCCTATGTGAGGGATTCCTGTGGCCCGACCTTTTACAGCGCATGGGTTGGTCCCATCACCTTCAGTACCCTGCCTTGCCCCAACATATCAGCAGCATTTACCCACAGTGGCACCCAACTTAACCGCACTTTCAACGCCAGCAACCCTGTTTTAGGTGACAGCTACCAATGGGATTTTGGGGATGGCAACCAGGGCGCTGGTCACCCGGTTAACCACAACTACGCAACAGCTGGAAACTACGCTGTCACATTGATCCAAAGCAACAGTTGTGGCGGCACTGACAGCATCACCCAAAACACCCAAGTTTGTGGGCAGTTGCTGGCAGGTTTCACGGCCTCAATCTCTGGGAATTCTGCCTTGTTCACCTCCACATCAACGGGAGCCAGTTCCCTGTTGTGGGATTTTGGCGATGGCAACAGTGCAGCTACCAACCCAGTCAGTCATAGCTACACAAACAATGGCGTATACACCGTCATCTTAACGGTATACAACGCCTGTGGATTGAGCTCTGTCAGCAGCCAATCGGTCACCATTTGTGAAGTCCCCACCCCGGCCTTCACCACCGCCATCCTTTCCTCTGGAAGCAGCGGCATGTGGGTGGAGTCTGATGCAAGCTTGAGTGTGGGCGTCAACAATTACAACTGGTCCTGGGGAGATGGCACCACCTCCAGCGGTGGTCCTGTCAAGCAGCATCATTATGCCGTGCCTTCACTCAGCTATGTCATCACCCTGACCATTGACAATGTCTGTGGTGGCAGTGCTAGCTTAAGTAAACAGTTAGGAGAGATGATTGGGTTGGACGAGAACAGACCTCAGGAAAATGCCCTTTACCCCAACCCGAGCCTTGCCGGTTCCGTGGTGCATTGGGCAGGGTTTGCCTCTGATCCTGGGCCCATCCAGCTCAGCAACTTCAGCGGTAAAATCCTCCATGACCTTCGCGGTCAATGGGCCAATGAGGTACTGACCATCACCTTGCCCAGTGACTTGCCAGCAGGCATGTATGTCCTGACCTTTGGGGGTCAAAGGGTACAGCTTGCCATCGTTTCAAATTAGGCACTAAAGCCAGCAACTTTAATTGGCAATAAGGGTCAATCACCCTCTCGTGGTGGTCAAGGATTCCGATTCATTTGCGGTCATACACCCACACCTGAGCAGGCATGCCCATCGGTGATTCTGACAACGTGGCATAACCACCATCCAAGGTCCACCACAAGGCTTCACCCTGGCTTTCTTGCGTGTAGGGCATGCGAACTGGGGTCTTGATCATGGCTTCAACCACGGACATGTCATCGCTGCGTTCCCACAGCCAAATGTGCTGGTAACTCTTCACGATGATTGGCATGCCATGGCCAGCAATGGCTGCGCAATCTGCTGCAGTGCTAGAAGAAAACGGGAAGCTGCCAATGAAGGTGGTGCTATCCAACCCCCCTGAAGGTGAGGCAGGCAGCATGTGTAACTCGTTGCGGGCCTCTCGCTTGGTGATGATGCAGGGTTGGCCCGTCAAGGGATCCACAAACAAGGCCTCTGCATCGCGAGCCCCACCAGGGTAGACAAAGTCCCAGATTTTCAATCCTAGGGGTACATGGTTGGTCCATCCACCGGTGGTGTCAAGGCCAGACCACGTTGGTTCGTGAAAGGCGTAGAGTTGAACGGATGAACGCATGGCGTTGTTGTCACCCATGTCCGCCACAACCAGCCAACGCTGTCCTGTAGAGTCGGTGTGATGTGCCATGTCCTCCCAGTCCACGGCAGACAAACCAGACAAGGCCATCCGAAGCAAGGTTTTCCCTGTCAGGGCATTGATCAAGTAGATGTTGCTTGAGTCCCCGCTGTCATTGATCGTCCATAAACCCTGGGGCATGCCTGAAACGGCCACCCCGCCAGATGCCTCAAAGATGTCTGTTGCACCTGTGGACCCAATCCCTGTAGCGTAGAAGTCTGAACTGAAATCCAAGCCATAAGCACCGTAGTCAACATGAAAGGGCAGCTCAATGGGCTTCTCGCGAGGCCGGCAGGCCAACACAAGCATCAGCATGAATAAAAAAATGGGTGTTTTGGTCCAGGTCATGGGATAAAATTAGCACCTTTATGGCCATGCAAGCGATCAACACTGCCAGATTCACTTGGCTACTTCTTTGCGTCATTGCCCTGTTCACCTTCATCAGCCAATCGCGCTACAAGGAGACCCGGGGCAAGCGAAACCAAGTCATCGCATGGGACGTGTCGGACTACTATGTTTACTTGCCCGCCCTATTCATCCATGATGACATGGAGCTCAAGGGGGATTGGTTGGCAGAACCTGGCGCCCGGGCAACGCAAATTTTCAAGCATGACGACGGGGGGCATTTCATCAAAATGTCTGGAGGCCTGGCCATCCTGTACAGCCCTTTCTTTGCGCTAGCAAATGGTGTGGCCAGCGCAACAGACCAATGGCCAGCTGATGGCTACAGCCTCCCTTACCAGTTTGCCATCGGTTTTGCTGGGCTGACTTTTGCCATGCTGGGGCTGTGGTTTTTGATGCAGATTCTCAGCCGACGCTTTTCCCAAACCGTCACATCCTTTGCCCTTGTCATCCTTTTCCTTGGCAGCAATTTGCTATACTACAGCACATTCAGATCTGCCATGGGGCATGCTTTCAGCTTCTGCCTTCTGGCGGGGCTGATGCATGGCATTGACCGATTCCATGACAACAGCAAAGGACAAACCTCCGCTTGGTTAGCGGGGATGGGTTTTGCCGCAGGCTTGATGGTGCTTATCAGGCCTGTCAACCTGATCCTCATCTTGATTCTCCTGGCTTGGCAATTGCCCAAAGGCCGATTGCCCTCTGTCAAGCAGTGGTTTCTCCTGGTCGTGGCTGCCTGCCTTGCGATCTTGCCCCAACTCCTTTTCTGGCATCACAACACCGGTCACTGGCTGGTCTATTCTTACGGGGAAGAAGGCTTCTTTTTTACCGACCCGCAATTGTGGAATGGCCTCTTTTCTTTTCGCAAAGGCTGGCTTCTATACAGCCCCCTGATGGCACTTCCCTTGCTTGGCTTGTGGCGCATGCATCGCCATGATAAGCTGGGTGCAAAGACACTGCTGGTAGGCCTCAGTCTGTTTGTGTTCATCACCTTCAGCTGGTGGTGCTGGTGGTATGGCGGCTCATTTGGGGCAAGACCCTTGATTGACTGCTACCCCTTGTTGGCCATCCCTTTAGCCCATGCATTGTCATCGATGGAGGCTTGGCCGATTCATGCCAAACGCCTTGCGCGCGGGGGCTTGGTCCTGCTCATTGCCTTGAGCGTCTTTCAAAACTGGCAGTACATGGCTGGCATCATTCACCATGACAGCATGAGCCAGTCTACCTATGAAAAGGTCTTTCTCAAGCTGCATTTCCCTGAGGGGTACAAGGCCACGTTGGATCCGCCCGAATACCAAGCAGCGTTGCGTGGCAAACATTGACGCATAAAAAAAGCCGTGCTTTCGCACGGCTTTCATTGATGGTTGCCCCACAAGGACTCGAACCTTGACTGACGGTACCAAAAACCGCTGTCCTGCCAATTAGACGATAGGGCATCAATGGGAGCGCAAATTTAGGTCACAATTGTTTTTCAGCCATGTGCTAAAACACAAATCGCAAAAGCCCTTTAGTCGTTAAGTTTTAGCACGGCTAAAAAGGCTTGCTGAGGCACCTCTACGTTGCCCAGCTGACGCATGCGCTTCTTACCTTTCTTCTGCTTTTCCAACAACTTGCGTTTTCTGGAAATGTCACCACCATAGCATTTGGCCGTGACGTCTTTTCTTAAGGCTGATAAAGTTTCCCTGGCAATAATTTTTGCGCCAATGGCTGCCTGTATGGCGATCACAAACTGCATGCGAGGGATGAGTTCTTTGAGTTTGATACAGAGCCTTTTGCCAATGTCATGGGACCTGCTTTTGTGAATCAATGCAGACAAGGCGTCGATGGGATCACCATTGAGAAGCACATCCACCTTCACCAAATTCGAGGGCCTGTAGCCAACGGGGTGGTAGTCAAAGGAGGCATAACCCCGTGAAATGGTTTTCAATCGGTCATAGAAGCCAAAGACAATTTCTGCCAGGGGCAACTCAAAGGTCAACTCCACGCGATCTTGGGTCAAATAATTTTGCCCTGTGATGGTGCCACGCTTGTCAATGCAGAGTTTCATCACTGCGCCAACATAGTCGTTCTTGGTGATGATCTGCGCCTTGATGAAGGGCTCTTCAAGATGGTCCAAGGCTGATGGATCTGGGTAATCGGTGGGGTTGTTCACCAGCAACAGGGTGTCGGGGTTTTTTTTGCTGTAGGCGTGGTAAGACACATTGGGAACCGTGGTGATGCAGGACATGCCAAATTCTCGCTCCAATCGCTCTTGAATGATCTCCATGTGAAGCATCCCTAGGAATCCACAGCGAAAACCAAAGCCTAATGCTGCAGAGGTTTCTGCTTCAAAGGTCAAACTTGCATCGTTGAGCTGCAATTTCTCAAGGGATGCACGAAGTTCTTCAAATTCTTCTGTCACCACCGGGTAGATACCTGCAAAGACCATAGGCTTCACTTCTTCGAAACCTGAAATGGCCTCTGTCGCGCCACCTTCCACCGTGGTAATCGTGTCACCTACTTTCACTTCTTTTGCTTCCTTGATGCCCGATATGATGTAGCCTACATCTCCTGCACTCATGACATCAACCGGATCCTTTTCCAAGCGAAGCACACCAATTTCATCAGCAAAATAGGTTTTCTCCGTGGCCATAAACTTCACCTTTTGGCCTTTTTTCAAAGTGCCATTGATGATGCGGAAAACGCCTTCAATGCCCCGGTAGGAGTTGTACACGGAATCAAAAATCAATGCCTGCAGTGGCGCGTCAGGGTCACCTTTGGGCGCCGGCACCTTGTCCACAATGTTGTCCAACAAGGCCTGAACCCCTTCGCCCGTTTTTGCGCTGACAGACAGGATGTCTTCGCGCTTACAGCCAAGCAAATCGATGATCTGATCAGCCACTTCCTCCGGGTTAGCTGAAGGCAAATCCACCTTGTTCATCACGGGAATGATTTCCAGATCATGCTCAATGGCCAGGTACAAGTTTGAAATGGTCTGCGCCTGAATGCCTTGTGCTGCGTCAACAACCAGCAAGGCACCCTCACAGGCAGAAATTGATCGACTCACTTCATAGCTGAAGTCAACATGCCCCGGGGTATCAATCAAATTGATCCTGTAGGTTCCTTTGTCATTAGTGTAGTCCATCTGAATCGCGTGACTCTTGATGGTGATCCCCCGCTCACGCTCCAAGTCCATGGAGTCAAGCAACTGGGCTTTTTGCTCACGAACAGTCACCGCTGATGTGACATCCAACAAGCGATCAGCAAGGGTGCTTTTACCGTGGTCAATGTGCGCAATGATGCAAAAATTTCTGAGGTCCTTCATGGGACGCAAATGTACGTTCTCACAAGGCAACCTTTCCATGCTCAAATGCTTGCAGGCAATTGATGCCGAGCAGAGATTTACCTCCCGGTAGATGCCCATCAAAGCCAACAGATTATCGATTTAGCGATGGGTGATATCCCTTGGATAAATCCTTCAATAAGGCCTTGTAAAGCCAGTGATATTGCCGATATTTGGCCTATGTCAATCAGGAAACCCGCAATGGGAAGAGGTCTTTCAGCCTTGCTCAAAGACCACACAGTGACCTCTGCAAAAGATCCGAAAGCAAAAGCTTTGGCTGGTGGAGTCTTCAGGGTTGACGTCACACAGATTGCTGCTAACCCCGATCAACCCCGCACTGTTTTTTCAGAAGAGGGGCTGCAGGCATTGACCGCTTCGATTCAATCCGTTGGGCTGGTTCAGCCTATCACCGTCAGACAGATGGAGCCCGGCGCCTACCAGATCATCTCTGGCGAAAGACGTTACCGTGCAGCCAAGCGTGCTGGCCTCAAACAACTTCCGGTCTACGTCCGCTTTGCGGATGACCAAGCTGTCTTGGAAATGGCTTTGGTGGAAAACATTCAACGGCAAAACCTTGACCCCATTGAGGTGGCATTGTCCTACCAGCGCTTGATGGATGACTGTGATTTGACCCAGCAACGCGTGTCGGAAAGGGTTGGGGTGAACCGCTCCTCGGTGGCCAACCACTTAGGGCTGATGAAGCTTCCCTCCTTAGTTCAAGCCGGGTTACGAGATCGCGCCATCAGCATGGGGCATGCGCGTGCCTTGGTTGGCTTGAATGACTCAACTGTGCAAGAGGCCTTGTACCTGGCTTGCTTGAAAGGTGACTGGAGCGTGCGACAAATGGAGTCCGCTGTGAAAAGCAAGGGTAGTTCTAGCAAGCAAGTCTCTGCAAAACCCAAGAACAACCTCAAAGCCGCTAAAGTTTTTGAATCTGCCCTAGGCCTTCAGGCTAAGGTCACCATGTCAGCTAAAGGCAATGGCTCCATTGTGCTTCAGTTCAAAGACAAAGCCGCCTTGCAGTCTGCACTTGACAAGCTCAAGGGTTAAGCCCTCAAACAGATCTATATCCCTGGGGGCAATAAAACTGGCTCAACTGACTCATGAATGATGCCATCCAGCGCTATGGCTTCGTCGGTCTACCGCAAAGTCATCTCATCAACCAAGTGACCGGCACCGGCGTACTTGTCAATCACAAATAGGATGTAGCGAACGTCTACAGAAATGCAGCGCTGCAGCTCGTCCTCAAAGAAAATGTCACCACTCATAGACTCCCAGTTGCCGTCAAAGGCACAGCCAATCAGCTCGCCCTTAGCGTTGATCAATGGGGAACCTGAGTTGCCACCCGTGATGTCATTGCCAGAAATGACACCGATAGGCAGGTTACCATTTTTATCGGCGTAGCGACCGTAGTCCTTCGCGTTGTACAATTCTTTCAAACGAGGGGGCACCACAAACTCTGGATTGTTTGGATCTTCCTTTTCCATGACACCTTCCAGTGTTGTGTAGTGATTGTAGATGACGCCGTCCTTTGGCACATAAGACCCCACATGGCCATACGTCATGCGCATGGTGCTGTTGGCATCTGCTGACCAATTGTGGTCAGGCATCATCTCACGAACGCCAGCGGTCCACAGGCGGTAAGCCCTTGCTTGGCTGTTTTCCAAAGCCTCATCGCGAGAACCAAAGTATGCCTCGCGGAATCCGTCTGCAACTTTCGTCAAGGGGTCGTCCGCTAAAATGGCGCTGTCTGGGGATGCAAGGAATTCCGTAAAGCGTTCCTCTGACATGAAAATGCTTTCTTCATAAATAACATTTGCAAAATTGATGAAGCCTTCACCTGAGGCTGCTACATCTGAAATAAATGCAGGCAGCTGGTCACGGGGCACGTTATTGGCGTACATCTCCCATAGGACGGCCATGAGGTCTCTGTCAGACTCTGCGTGGAAGGTGGAGAAATGCTCGGTTGCCTGGTCTTTCAAAGCACGCGACATGCGATCCATCATCGCTTTATCGCTTATGCCTCGCTTCAGGGCAGATGCCATGCGGTAAGCAAACAGTGCGGCGGATGGGCCACGAACCACAGCCTCCATCAAATAGACATTGTTCTTAACGCCCTTGTCAGTGGCGGCATAGTAGTCTTCCATCAGCTTGAGGGTCTCACCATATTTTGCCTGACGGGCAGGCTTTGCATTGACCCACATAGTGAAGTCTGCTTCAAGAGCCGTCTTTTTGCTGTGCACGTTGTTGTTGACCAATTGCTCAGTCTGACCGATATAGTACTTCCAGTAGTTGGCTGTCCGGGCGTAGCTGGATGCCAGCTGGATCTTCACAGTCTCATCAGCATTCATGTACTTGCGTAGGACGGCCAATTTAGCGGCACGGATGTCAACCACTGTCGGGTTGTGCAGGTCAACAGCCTGCTCCACGCCCCAAGAAGAGAGGTAGCGATCGGTGCTTCCCGGGTAACCCCAGACCATGGCAAAGTCACCATCTTCCACACCTTTCAAGCTCACGGGCAAGTGATGCTTAGGCTTCAAAGGCACATTGTCAGCACTGTAGTCGGCAGGTTGGTTCTTTTTGTCAGCGTACACGCGGAACATGGAGAAATCACCGGTGTGACGAGGCCACATCCAGTTGTCGGTGTCACCACCGAATTTGCCAATGCTGCTGGGGGGAGCTCCCACCATGCGAATGTCTGTGTAACGCTGATAAACAAAGAGGTAAAACTCATTGCCGTGGTAGAAGGTCTCCACATCGGCACGGTAATCCGTGTCTTTGGTTGCCTCTTCAATCAAGGCCTTCGACGCAGCTGAAGCTGCCTTGGAACGCTCTGATTCAGACATGTCATCGGTGAGAACCTTGTTGATCTCCTTGGTCACATCTTCCATGCGAATCAAAAAGGAGACAAACATGCCGGGATTGGGCAATTCTTCACTCATGTTCATGGCCCAAAAACCATCCTCCAAGTAATTGTCCTCCACTGTTGAGTGGCTGCGAATGGCATCAAAACCACAGTGGTGGTTAGTGAGTAGGAGACCTTTTGAGGAAATGATTTCAGCTGTGCAGCTGCCGCCGTTAAGCGAAACAATTGCATCCTTGAGGCTGCCGTGGTTAACCGAGTACATGTCTTTCACCGACAGCTTGAGGCCAGCTTTTCGCATGTCTTTGTAGTTGAGCTTCTTCATGAGAAGCGGAATCCACATGCCTTCACCTGCAGTGAGGGAAGCTGTGGGGACGAGCATGATAGCTACGAGGAGGGTGGCAATGATTCTTTTCATAAGGGGGCGAAGGTAAGGCTCACCTCAAGGTCATGCAAATCAACCTATTTGCACCTATTTCCCTTTGGCCAGCGCCTTGAAAATTGGCACATTGGAGCAGGCCTCGCCATACATCAACTTGCTGGCTACGCCTTCTAATTGAGCAGCGGCTTGCAGGTAGGCAGAGGGTGGCACCGCCACCGCGGCACATCCCTTGAGCAGAACCTTTTTGTCCTGGTAGGGGCTGAGCTCCATGGCTTGCAGGGCATGGGTGTAGTACTGACTCATGACATCTGCGCCCTCGCCAATGAATTTGGCATGAGCCAAGGCATGAGACAGCATGGGCCAGAGCCACTGGGGAACAATGTAGTCCTGAGCCCCCTCAATGCAGACCACTTGGCCCGCATAAGCGGACAAATCCATGTCATCCAGGGATTGGCGAACCGCTTTTTCACGAAAAAGGCCATCGGTTGCCAGGGGGGATAAGGCAAAGACATGCAGGCCTCCAGCAGGCCACAGTTCCTCTAGGTCAAAGACCATGAGGTTTGATTGAGCGATGCGATTGATGATTTCTTCTGCCATGGTGCCTTTTATAACATGCCTAATTCAAGGCGGGCTTCCTCACTCATCATGTCTTTGGTCCACGGGGGGTCAAAGGTGATCTCTACCTCTACCTCTTTAGCATCAGGGAGGCTGGCAACTCGCTGCTTCACCTCCTCAGGCATAGACTCTGCCACGGGGCAGTTAGGCGAGGTAAGGGTCATCAAAATATGGATGTCAGCATCCTCAGATACTTGCACATCATAGATCAGCCCCAATTGGTAAATATCCACAGGGATTTCTGGGTCAAAGATATTTTTTAGGACATCAATGGTTTGATCACCAAGGCTTTGCATTTGTTCGTCTTTCATGGCAGGGAGGTGGCTTGCATGGCAATGCCATACATCCTGATTTGTTTGACCATGCTCAGCAAACCATTGGCCCGGGTGGGCGACAGGTGCTGACTCAAGCCTATTGTTGTGAGAAAATCGTAGGTGCATGCGGCCACATCGGCAGGCTTCTGGCCTTGAACGGGTTTCAGCAGCAAGGCAATCATGCCCTTGGTGATGATGGCGTCCGCATCAGCATGGCAAAGCATCAAGCCCTTGTCATCCAGCTGCACATCAAGCCATACTTGTGATTGACAGCCCTTGATCAAGTTGATGTCTTGTTTTTTCTCTGCAGGCATCGGGGCAAGGGACTTGCTCATGTCAATGATGAACTCATACTTGTCCATCCAGTTGTCAAAGACCTCAAAGTCCTCAACAATGTCTGCAGTGATGTCGTCAATCGATGCCATATCAGGTCAATGCGTTGATGGCGCGCTTGAGGCCTGAAGCCAGGGCTTCAAGATCAGAGCGTCGGGTGTAGACGGCCAGGCTGGCACGGATGGTTCCAGGCACTTGCAGGCAGGTCATGATGGGTTGAGCGCAGTGTTGACCCGTGCGTACAGCAATGCCCATCTGGTCCAACAAGGTGCCCACATCGTAGGGATGCAGTCCATCAATGTTGAAACTCAAGACAGCAGCCTTGTGGCGGGGGCTTCCATACAAGATCAGACCGGGAATTTCAGCCAACAATTGATGGCCATAAGCCAGCAATTCCGTTTCATGGGCCTCAATGTTTGCTATGCCAACCTGGTTCATCCAGTCAATGGCGGTGCCCCATGCGATAACGGCCTCAATGTTGGGTGTGCCCGCTTCAAATTTGTAGGGAAGGTCAGCGTAAGTGCTTGAGGTGGCAGACACCTCAGCGATCATCTCGCCACCACCCTGGTATGGCGGGAGTTTGTTGAGCCATTCACTGCGGCCATAGAGCATGCCAATGCCTGTGGGACCGTACATTTTGTGTGCCGATGCCGCATAAAAATCCACGCCCAAGTCCTGCACATCCACCAGGGTATGCGGCAGAGCTTGCGCACCGTCCACCAGCACCGCTGCCCCATGAGCATGCGCCATGTCTGTCAGGGTTTTCACGGGATTGATGCTTCCAAGGGCATTGCTGATGTGACTGAAGGCAACCAACTTGGTGTGCTTGCTGAGCAAGTTTTCATAGGCTGACAGGTCCATCTCTCCCTCTGGGGTCATGGGAATGATTCTCAGGGTGGCGCCTGTAAGCTTTGCGGTGATTTGCCATGGCACCAAATTGCTGTGGTGCGCCATCTCAGAAACCAAAATCTCATCGCCCTCACTCAAGAAGGAGCGGAAGCCATGGGCCACCAAGTTGATGCTGTCCGTGGTGCCCTTGGTAAAAATGATTTCATGCTCATGGGCTGCATGGAGGTGGGATTGCAACTTGCTTCGGGTGAGCTCAAAGGCGTCGGTTGACAGCTGGCTCAGGTGGTGCGCGCCGCGGTGCACGTTCGAATTGAGTCGCTCGTAGTAATCCACGATGGCTGCAATGACCACAGCGGGCTTTTGCGTTGTGGCAGCATTGTCCAAATAGACCAGTGGCTGTCCATTCACTGTTTGTGAAAGGATAGGGAACTGGTCAACAAGTGAGGCGTTAATCATGGCTGCAGAGTTGTAGCAAATTTCCAACAAAATAAATGGATGGAAGCAGGCAGTGACGGCTGCCTGATTTGCTGCGGATTCAACTTGCCACCATGCAAAAATCAGTAGATCAGTAAGCCTTGACTTCAGTTAGGCCTTCTGGCATCATGATCCATGTTCTGCCGAGCATCTCGTCGTCATACATGTTGGCTACATTATCGACATCGTAGAGGTAGTTTTCTAGGCTGACATCAAAGCTGACACGATGGCCCACAGGGAGGTAGAGAACCACTTCCACACTTTGCCCACGCTGACGATCGGACGTGGGGAAGTCCAGCATGTTGTTCACGACAATCTCACCTGAATCAGAGACCGTTAAATCGTAATCGATTCGGTTGGCTCGGTAGCTGGCCTCACGTCGATTGCTACCACTTGCGTAGCGGCGGACCGTGAGGCTGGCCTGCCCTTGACTGGCGGAGCGAACATCCACTTCCACATTGTTGAAAAAGGCCCTGTTATCTTTGATGTACCACCAGCTGGGGAATGAGTCATTCAAATCGCTTTCATCCCATTCGTCCAGGTTCTCGCCGTCGATGCGCACGCGGCCCAAGGAGAAATCGGGGTCTTTCAGCATGATATCAGCCATGCTGAGTTCCCAGGTTTTGACTGACTCAGGCATGTTAACCGTTTGCAAATGGCTAGCGTCCACACTGAACTCCGTGGCAACTTTGATGCCACTGACCATGGCCATCAATAGGCCAATCAAGGTTGCTAATGCCCCAAGTCCACCAAGTATGCGTGAAGAGGGTCGGTTGTAACGCATGCCAAAAAAAGCACGTAAATTCAGCAGAACAATGAAGATGAAGGGGCCAGAAAGCACCAAGATGGTCATGATCCACAAGTAGGTCATGGAGTAGCCTGCTGGCATGATTACCTCGCTCAGTTCAGAAAGCTTGCCAGATTCACTGATGACGGATCCATCACCAATAAGGAAATTCAATGCCACGGTGCCAATCGCAATGGCGGTCACCAACAGGGCCACGGACACAAAGCCTATGACGATGCGTGCACAGGCGCGCAGGATGCGTCCCAGCACAGAGCTGGTGTGACGGGCCCCGCGAGAGAACCTGCCCTTGACGTCCATGTCATCCATGCTGTTTTTTACTTTGTCAAATTCGGTTTCAACCGTGTTTCGGATGGTTTCAACCGTGACGGGCTCCCCCCGCATGGCCAACCTTTCTGCTGTTGTAGCCGCCTTTGGCATCAAGACCCAAAGGATGATGTAGAGCAGGAAGCCGCCGCCTGTGAAGAGCAGAAGCAAAAAGAGGAGCCGCAAGACCAAGGGGTCCCAGTTGAAAAAGGCAGCAATGCCAGAAGCAACACCACCAACGATACGATCTTGATCATCCCTGTACAGGCGGCGGCGTGGACGCTTTGGCCGGGCTGATGAGTCTTGGGGTTCGCTGTAGCCCTGTGAGGGTTCATCTACTGGGTCAGGGCCAAATTCTGATGGGCTGCCAAGGGTTTCCTTGACGGCGTCCACGTCTAACATGCTAACCACTTGGCGGGTGCTAGCCAGGCGTTCGGTGAGCAATTCAGCGATGCGGGATTCGATGTCCGAAAGGATTTCCTGTCGGCCATCAACCGTTTGTAAATGTTTATCCAGAGCCTTCAAGTAGGACTGAAGTGCCTTGTAAGCGTCGTCGTCCAAATGGAAGAGCATGCCGCCTAAGTTGATGTCAATGGTTGGTTTCATGTGGGGTTTTTCAGGGAGTTGACGGCGTTCACAAACTGGTCCCATTCGCCGTTGAGGCTATCGAGGAGTTGGCTGCCGTTGTTGGTTAACTTGTAGTATTTGCGAGGGGGTCCGGAGGAAGATTCTTCCCATCGGTAGGCGAGCCAGCCGGCATTTTTTAGCCGGGCGAGCAAGGGGTACAGGGTGCCTTCCACTACAAGGAGGTCAGCAGCTTTGAGTGCTTTGGATATGTCGGAGGCGTAGGCTTCACCACGCTTGACAACCCGAAGAACACAGAGTTCCAGTGCGCCTTTGCGCATTTGTGCGCGTGCATTGTCTGTTTTCATCGGGGCAAAGATATGTCCAAAACATGGTACTATGCAACACAAGGTACTATATTTTTTAAAAATCTTTACGCCGCCGAAGGTCCATCCTACGGATGGGGTGGGTGCTTTGCTTGGATGTCTTACCTTTGATTCATGATCAAACCTTTCAACTTTCAACGCTGGTTGGACGCCAATCGCGATCAACTCAAGCCCCCTGTGGGCAACAAGAACCTCACCCCTGATGCAGAAGACTTCATTGTGATGGTGGTCGCTGGACCTAACGCAAGGAAGGATTACCACCTCAATGAAACCGAGGAGTTTTTCTACCAACTTGAGGGACGCATCACGGTCAGAACACAGGAAAATGGCCAGCCCGTGGACCATGTGCTCGAATCAGGTGACATGATGATTGTGCCAGCGAATACGCCGCACTCCCCCATTCGGGAAGCAGGCAGCGTTGGGCTGGTGGTGGAGCGCACAAGAGCAGGTAAAGGCTTCATCGATGGCCTGGCATGGTACTGCGAAAGCTGCAACCACAAGCTTCATGAGGTGCATTTTGAGTTGAAGGATGTGGAGGTCGATTTTCAACCGCATTTCCGCGACTACTACCACGATGTCAACAAGCGAACCTGTGAACAGTGTAGCACCGTTATGGCAACGGATTCGCGGTTCACCGACTGATCATGAATGATCAACTCACCCGCAACGAGGAAGATTACCTCAAGGCCATTGACAAGTTGGCCGACGAAAAGGGTCAGGTTGGCACCAACGCACTGGCAAAGCACCTCAAATTGGCTGCGCCTTCGGTGACCGCTATGGTACAAAAACTGGATGGCAAAGGCTTGGTAAACTATGTGAAATACGGTGGCATTTCCTTGACTGAAATTGGCCAACACAAGGCCATTCAATTGCTTAGAAACCACCGCTTGTGGGAGGTCTTTTTGTCAGAACACCTAGGCTTTGCCTGGGACAAGGTGCATGACATCGCTGAGCAATTGGAGCATGTGCGTTCCAGTGAACTCATTGCAAGGCTTGGTCGATTCCTAGGGGACCCTACCATCGACCCGCATGGTGACCCCATTCCTTCCCATGACCTGACCATTCAGCCCACAGGGGGAACCACCTTCTTTGCAGCAAAATCGGGTGATTCATTCACCTTGGTTGCTGCCGCAGACAACCAAGATTTGTTGGCAAAGCTCAACGCAGCGAAGGTGTCGCTTGGCAGTGAGTTGGTCAAGGTGGGCAAAGACAAACAAGGGCGTCAAGTGATGCAAGTACATGGCCAGTCTATTGCCTTCAGTGAGGTGGAAGCCAAGCAGCTTCACGTGTCACTCAGCCATTGAGCCATTCAAGGGCATTGGCCGCTAAAATTTTTGCTTTTTTCCCATCCGCCCATGGCATGTTTCGGACCAGTTTGCCCGGTTCGTGCTCACCCAAAGGGAAGGGGTAATCGGAGCCAACAGCAACCCGATTTTCTCCTACGGTGTCTACGATCATGTCCAACATGCGGGGGTCATGGACCAGGGAGTCCAACCAGAATTTTCCCATGTAGGATGTGGGTGGCTTGTCGTTGTCAACTGCACAGAGGTCAGGCCGGACATCAAAGCCATGTTGTATGCGACCTAGGGTTGCGGGGAAGGAGCCCCCACCATGCGCAACGGCCACGCGCAAATTTGGCAAGCGCTCAAAGACCCCACCAAAGATGAGGGAGCTCAGTGCCAATGAACTTTCTGCTGGCATACCTACCAGCCATGGCAGCCAGTAATCGGGCATGCTTGCTTTTGCCATCATGTCCCAAGGGTGCACAAAAACTGCCATGCCTAGGGCTTCACAGGCTTGGAATACAGGGAACAGCTCAGGCGCATTCAAATTCCATTGGTTGATGTGGGAGCCGATTTGGACGCCCTTGAGACCGATGGCCTTGCAGCGCTCTAGCTCTTTGATGGCCAGGTCAGGGGCTTGCATAGGCAGGGTTCCCAGACCTTCAAAGCGACCGGGATAGCTCTTCACAATCTCTGCAATGTGGTCGTTGAGGAACATGGACAGGTCCAAGGTGTCTTGGTGCTTTGCCCAATAAGAGAACATCACGGGCACCGTGCTTAAAACCTGCATCCCTACCCCTTGTTGATCGCATTCGTGGATGCGGGTGGACGGATCCCAGCAGTTGGCCTCGACTTCGCGAAAAAAGGTTGAGTCTTTGTACATCTTTGCACAGCCAGGGCAGTGATGATCAAGGTGAATGAAGCCCCCATAGCCAAATTTTGATGCCCAATTTGGCATGGTTTCTGGCAAAATATGGGTATGAATGTCTACGACAAGAGGAAGTGTGTCCATGGCAGGTTTTCTGTCTAGCAAAGATAGTCAAGCATTACCTTTGTTACTTCATGAGCGACGCCATCAAGCATGAGTGCGGCATAGCACTCCTTAGACTTCGCAAACCCCTGGACCATTACCTGGAGACCTACGGGACGGCTTTGTATGGCCTGAATAAGATGATTCTGATGATGGAAAAACAGCACAACCGCGGCCAAGATGGCGCGGGGTTGGCTGGCATCAAGATGGGCATGCCCCCTGGGAAACGTTACATCACACGCTACCGCAGCATTGAGCCTAAGCCGATGCAGGACATCTATGGGCGCATTCAGCATAGCCTGGCTGAGCGCTTGGAAGGCAAGCCTGAGCGGCTCAAGGACGCCAAATGGGTGAAGGAGAACCTGCCTTTTGCCTGTGAGATTTACCTGGGGCATTTGCGGTATGGCACCCACGGCGGCAACAGCATTGAGGCCTGCCATCCTTTCCTCAGGCAGAGCAACTTCATGAGCCGCAACTTGATTGTGGCTGGCAATTTCAACATGACCAACACGGAAGAGCTGATGGAGGAACTGGTGAGCTTTGGACAGCACCCCAAGGTGAGCACTGACACGGTGACCATCATGGAGAAGATCGGGCATTTCCTGGATGTGGAAAATGACCGTTTGCATGAGGAGGCGAAGACTGTTCACGGCTTGGATAAAGGCAACCGAAGCCAATTCATTGCTGACAACTTAGACCTCAACAGGGTGATAAAAAAAGCCTCTGAGGTCTGGGACGGTGGTTATGCCATGGGTGGCATGGTTGGTCAGGGCGATGGGTTCCTATTGAGGGATCCTAACGGCATCCGTCCAGCTTACTACTACGTGGATGATGAAGTGGCCGTGGTGGCTTCTGAACGTCCGGTCATTCAAACGGCTTTTGGTCTGACTTTCGATCAGGTGAAGGAGGTCCCTCCTGGCCACATGGTTTGGATCAGAAAAAATGGCGATCTCAGCATCGAGAAAATCTTAACCCCCAAGGAGCGGTTGGCTTGTTCTTTTGAACGCATCTACTTTTCACGGGGCAATGACGGCGACATCTACAAGGAGCGCATTGAGCTTGGCCGCCGACTCACCCATCGGGTGATGGAAGCTTCGGGCGGCAACTTTGACCACACGGTCTTCAGCTTCATCCCTAATACCGCTGAAATCAGCTACATGGGCCTGGTTCAAGGCGCAGAAGATTTGCTGAATGAATTGAAGGCAAAAGCCATCATCGGGTTGGGCAAAAGCCCTAAGGAAAAGGACGTCATGGACATCATGATGCAGCGTCCCCGCGTGGAAAAGATTGCGTGGAAGGACATCAAGCTCCGGACCTTCATTGCAGAGGATACAGGCAGGGATGACATGGTAGCTCATGTGTATGACAGCACCTACAACTTGGTTGGCCCTCAGGACAGCTTGGTTGCGGTGGATGACAGCATTGTCCGAGGCACCACGCTGAGAAAGAGTATTTTAGGAATGCTTGACAAGCTTGGCCCTAAGCGCATCATCATCGTGTCTTCTGCCCCACAGATTCGTTACCCCGATTGCTACGGCATTGACATGGCACGAATGAAAGATTTTGCCGCATTCCAGGCGGTGGTTTCGCTGCTCAAGAAGCGAAAGCTCGATCAGGTTCTCCCTGAGGCCTATGAGCTAGCAAAATCCGAGCTCAACAAACCCAAGGAGAAGCAAATCAATGCCGTGAAGGCGGTCTACAAACATTTTTCTGCGGATGAGATTTCGCATGAGATCGCCGTCATCCTCACACCAAAGCACGTGAAGGCTGAGGTCAAGATCATTTACCAACGCATTGAGGATTTGCACGCTTCTTGCCCGCAAAACCTTGGCGACTGGTATTTTACTGGCAACTACCCCACCCCCGGCGGCACCCGTGTGGCCAATCAAAGCTTCGTGAATTACATGGAGGGCAACAATCAACGCGCCTACTGACATGAAGATCTACACCAAATCTGGAGACAAGGGCACAACGGGCTTATTCAGCGGCACACGCATCAGCAAGGCAGACTCACGGCTTGACGCCTATGGCAGCCTGGATGAGCTCAACGCACAGGTTGGGATGCTCAAGGATTTGCTCAACACAGAAACAGGCAACGAAGCAAATTCCGAGAAGCAAGACGCGCTCAAGCCAAGGTTGGCTGAGCTGGGCAACGTTCAAAGCCACTTGTTCAGCATCGGATCGCACATGGCCAATGACCTGCCAGACATGGTGGGAAAACTGCCTGTGATTCATTCGCAATGGACCGTTGACTTGGAGCTTGCTATCGACACCATGGATCAAGATTTGACGCCAATGAAGCAATTTATTTTGCCTGGTGGACATGTTGTCATCAGCCAAGCGCATGTTTGTCGGACAGTTTGTCGCAGGGCTGAGAGGCATTGTGCGGCCTTGCAAAGCAAGCTCGATGCAGAAAACAACCCCTTTCCAGGGGATTCTATGCCTTATATCAACCGATTGAGTGATTATTTTTTTACGCTGAGTCGTTGGCTGGGCATGACTTTTGACGTTTTGGATACCCCTTGGGTGGCAAAGTAGATTGTTCTTATTTGCCTACGTCAAATAAAAAATTACTTTTGCGCAACTGACTACCCTTTAATCTGCGTCTTTCCTACACCTTACAATCATGTACTGGACCCTTGAACTTGCCTCTTACCTCAGTGACGCGCCATGGCCCGCCACCAAGGACGAACTCATCGATTACTCTATCCGCTCAGGCGCCCCCATGGAGGTGGTTGAAAACCTTCAACAGGTTGAGGAAGAAGAGCCCGAGACCTATGAAGGTATCATTGATATCTGGCCTGACTACCCCACAGATGATGATTTCTTGTGGAATGAAGATGAGTATTGATCACGTTGCGCAAGTGATTAACAGATGAATAAGCTGTCATGATTCAAAACCTACTCAAAAAACTCCTTGGGGATAAGTCGGAAAGAGACATCAAGGAAATCAAACCCTTCATCGAGAAGATCCATGCTGCTGAAGCTGCCATCAAAGGCATCACTGCACAGGGTTTGAGAGACAAGACCGCAGACTTTAAGCTGCGCTTAAAAGAGGGGGGCAAGCCTGAGCAGGGCATCATTGACGACCTTAAGCAGCAGATTGAGTCAACAGAAAATTTTGCTGAGAAGGATAACCTGTACAAGCAACTTGAACAGGCAGAAAAAGATTTACTTGACAAGGAAGAGTCCATCCTTACTGACATTTTACCAGAGGCCTTTGCGGTCATCCGTGAAACAGCCAAGCAATGGTCCAATGGCGATTTGGTGGTTGAGGCCACGGTGTTGGATCGAAGCCTTGCTGCCACATTGGATGCAGTCAGCATTTCAGATGACGCAACGCAAACCGCAACTTGGCACCAAACATGGTCAGCAGCAGGCGTTGACGTGACCTGGAACATGGTGCACTACGATGTGCAGCTGATCGGTGGTGTGGTACTGCATCAGGGCCGCATTGCAGAGATGGCTACTGGTGAGGGCAAGACCTTGGTTGCCACCTTGCCTGTCTACCTCAATGCCTTGTCTGGCCGCGGGGTACATGTGGTGACGGTGAACAACTACCTGGCTAAGCGAGATTCAGAGTGGATGGGTCCGATGTACCAGTTCCATGGTTTGGAGGTCGATTGCATCGATAAGCACCAACCCAACTCTGAGGAGCGAAGAATGGCCTACCGAAAGGATGTCATTTTTGGAACCAACAATGAATTTGGCTTTGATTACTTGCGTGACAACATGGCTAAAGAGATGGGCGATCTTGTCCAGCAAAAGCATCACTTTGCCATTGTGGATGAGGTAGATTCTGTGTTGATTGATGATGCCCGGACACCTTTGATTATTTCTGGACCGACCCCCAATGGCGATGTGCAGGAATACACCCACCTCAAGTCCCATGTGGTGGATCTGTTGAATCACCAGAAAGCAGTGGCTCAGGAGTCTTTGAGGCAGGCGAAAATACTGATTGAAGCAGGCGACATTGAGCAAGGTGGCGTCGAGCTGTTGCGTTCATTCCGTGCCCTTCCAAAGAACAAGGCCTTGATTAAGTTCCTTTCGACGGAAGGCACCAAGCAACTCCTCCAGAAGACGGAAGGGGTTTACATGGCTGAGCAGGGCAAGCAAATGAAGAAGATTGATGTGGATTTGTTCTTCACCATTGAGGAGAAGACCAACCAGATCAACCTTACTGACAAGGGCATTGAGCTCTTGAGTGAGCGCACCACCGCAGACTTCTTCTTGATGCCTGACATGTCAACGGATCTGAACGTCATTGAGCAGTCTAACGTGGACCTTGCCTCCAAGGCACAGCAGAAAGATGCCTTGTTGAAGGACTACAGGCTCAAGAGTGAGCGCGTTCACGCCATGAGTCAGCTCTTGAAGGCTTACGCTTTGTTTGAAAAGGACGTTGAGTACGTGGTGATGGATTCCAAGGTGAAAATCGTGGATGAACAAACTGGCCGCATCATGGATGGCAGGCGCTATTCTGATGGCTTGCACCAAGCCCTTGAGGCTAAGGAGAATGTGACCATTGAGGCGGCGACACAGACCTATGCAACGATCACCTTGCAGAACTATTTCAGGATGTACAACAAGCTGTCTGGCATGACAGGTACTGCAGAAACTGAGGCAGGTGAATTCTATGAGATTTACAAGCTGGATGTGACGGTGATCCCAACCAACCGACCCATTGTCCGTGACGATCGGCAAGATTTGGTTTACAAGACCAACAGAGAAAAATACAATGCGGCCATTGATGAGGTGATCACCTTGAGGGATTCCGGTAGGCCAGTGCTTGTAGGCACAACATCGGTAGAGATTTCTGAGCTCTTTGCTCGGGCCCTTACCATGCGTAAGGTCCCGCACCAGGTTCTCAATGCAAAGCTTCACCAAAAGGAGGCAGACATTGTCGCTGAAGCGGGTCGTCCAGGCACTGTCACCATTGCCACCAACATGGCTGGCCGTGGCACAGACATCAAGCTCACCGATGAGGCAAAGGCTGCGGGCGGCCTAGCCATTGTCGGTACTGAGCGCCATGATTCGCGCCGCGTGGATCGTCAGCTCAGGGGTCGTGCAGGAAGGCAGGGTGATCCTGGTTCTTCTCAGTTTTTTGTGTCACTTGAGGACAAGCTCATGCGCCTCTTTGGCTCTGAGCGCATTGCCAAGATGATGGACCGCATGGGCCATCAAGAGGGCGAGGTCATTCAGCACAAGATGGTGAGCAACTCCATTGAAAGGGCACAAAAGAAGGTTGAGGAAAACAACTTTGGGATGCGTAAGCGACTGTTGGATTATGATGATGTGATGAACTCACAGCGGACAGGTATTTACAAAAAACGCAAGAACGCCCTGTCGGGTGAGCGCCTCAGCTTGGATATTGCCAACATGGCCTTGGAAAATGCGTACATGATTGCCAACAAGGCGAGCAGTTACAGCTCAAGCAGCGCACAAGATGCAGCTAACGGCAACCCTGCTTACGCTTCCTACAAGCTCAGCTGTTTCCAGACTTATGGCATGGAGACACCCGTGTCGGAGAAGCTTTTTGAGCAGTACAAAACGACGGAACTCAGTGATGCCACTTTTGATGCTGCCATGTTACATTACCAAGCAAAGAACCAACGTGTGGCAACGCAAGCGCTTCCCGTATTGCACAATGTGAAGAAGGAGCAGGGTGATCAAATCACCAAAATTCTTGTGCCTTTCACCGATGGATCAAAAGGGCTTCAGGTTGCCAGCAATTTGGATCAGGCCATTGAAACAGAAGGTCAGACCCTGATCCAGGATATGGAAAAGGGCGTAGTGCTTTCGATGATTGATGACAACTGGAAGGAGCACTTGAGAAACATGGATGACCTCCGCCAGAATGTGCAGGGCGCTGTCTATGAGCAGAAGGATCCCTTGCTTATTTACAAGCATGAATCCTACGATTTGTTCATGGGGATGCTCGATGAAATGAACCAAAGCATCGTGTCTTTCCTTTTCAATGCAGGGCTACCTATAGAAAACCAAGATCCGCAACGCGCAGCGCAAAGCATGCAACGCGCACCTCAGCGCAGCATGAAGCAGGAGTACACGACCTCTGGCCCTGGCAATGATGAGGGATCGCAAGACGATCAAAACAACCCGCAATCTGGCCAAGGCAGCCGACGCAGCCGACGCAACAACCCGGTTCAACGCCAGCATCAGGTACCACAGCCAGCAAACCCAGCCAGCAGCCAGGCTTCAAGCAGCAAGAAGTACGGCAGAAATGACAAGGTAACCATCACCAACATCGCCACAGGCGAGTCCAAGCAAGTGAAGTTCAAGGTGGCTGAACCTATGCTTAGCAAGGGTTGGACGCTGCTATAGCACAGAGCGAAACTCATCAGATTCCAAGCTTGCTTGTGCCCGCTGTATTGACTTGATCCTGTTCACAGGATTCAACAGGGGTTAAAAAATAACAAACATGTCATTGTCAACCGAGTACACCTTCAGTCGCTTGTCAAATGTGGATTTGCTTATTTGTATGATGTCGTTCTCCGTTTTCAATGCGGTTCTTAAGACGTAATTTGTTTTATATAAAACATCATTCATTATTCTTGTTGAGTGAGAATAGTCTAAATGGGGTTTATCTATCAATGCAATGAGGTCTTTTGCATAAACCTGTTCTGTTGAATCCAGTAAATAGATTAATATGGTCAAATTTAAGGGCTCTAAAACAATTATTTTATGATTAAAATACAACTGACCCTTCTTTAGCACAAGCTTGCCGCTCTGCTTTTTTCTTCTCTTTGCCGCTATCCCTAAAGGGATTAACAATGAAAGGAGCATGGCAGTGGGGATGATCGACCCAAGCCTCGTTTCTTTTGTGTAAAGGGTTTCATCCGAAATAAGTTTTCCAAAAATTTCATCGTTACTTCTTCTTACTAAAGTCATTTGATCAATGGAATTGTTTTCTTTAAAGAATCCATAAAATTGATTCTCGTAGAAGAATAGTCCTTCCGCATTTGGTATTGCCGCACCACTTAATTTTCTAGTAAATGACGTTCTGCTGTATGATTTAATTTTGTTATTGGTTACGTCAATGACTTGCAAAAGGTCGTCTTGGGGGTTACTAACTATGATTTTATCGTCAAAATCCGTCATTTGAAAGGCGATTAGCTTATCTGATGAATGATTTAGTTCACCTAAGCGCTCCCATAAGCCTTCAACTAAATCAAATTTCCAAACCTCATCAGTGCTCTCATTAATCAATGGGTTACGTTCATTGGCCATAACTCCTCCTAAGACATACAGGTCATCGCCTATGACTTTTACAATCGATTTACGTCTTCCCCTGGGGATAGCCTCGCTTTTTGAGAACTTGACCAGTTCCCATTCCTTGGTTTCAAAATCAAATCGAGTAATGAAGTGTCTATCAGACCAAAATCCATAACCACCATATTTATAAATGTGATCTTTATAAATAAACACGCCTGCTTCGGTTTGCATTTGATGTTCAAAGGAATTGTCTATTTTAACTAATGCGTGGTTTTTCAGCAAGAAAACGCCTCCTCCACTTGGCGATAAAAAGTAACTTTTGTCACGATTGCTGATGGCTACCAATGCATCCATTTCAATGCCATTGTCATTAAAAATCGTGTCATCTGACATTGATTTGGCTAAATCTATGGTGACAAGTCTATTGTCATACAGAACATAAATTTCACTGAGCCCTTTCGAAAAAGCTACCTTAGTGATTCCCTCACTATCAATAGTGACTGATTGAGCAACTGATGTGAGCGAAAATGCAAACAAAAAAAACAATGATAAAAGTAGTTGTTTCATTTTACAAGTATACGCAAGGGTGTGCAATTGATTTAAGATTGCTTTAGTTTTGTTGGAATCAATAGAATCCCAGTGAAAAATGAATGACTCATTTATCTTGCTTCCTGACCCTCTTGACCCATCGCTTGTGTTAGCGATGGTAGCAGCCTTTATAGCTGTCATGACAATTACCCCTAGCGTCATCAAGTATGCACTGAAGATCGATTGGATTGATGTGCCTAACGAGCGCAAGCTTCACAAGCGACCCACGCCAAGCATCGGCGGAATGGTGCTAGTCCCTTGCATCTTTAGTGCTTGGCTTCTGTTTGCAACGCATGAAAGCATTGATCGCTCGTCTTTTGTCACACTCATGGCTGCCATTTTTATTATGTATGCGATGGGGCTGTATGACGACAAATGGCCCCTTAGCCATCGCATCAAGTTACCAATCCAATTGATTTTAAGCGCCTCATTGATCAATGCTATGAACATTCTCCCCATTGATTTCAACGGGGTATTAGGTATACATTTAGTTGATGGCTGGTGGGGGTTTTTGCTGGTCTTGCTTTTTTTTCAGTTCACCATCAATGCGGTGAATTTCATTGACGGCATCAATGGCCTGCTTGGATCCTACACAGTGGTGACACTGGGATTTTTAGGAATTGTATTTTTAAGTATGGAGGTTAGCTCTGCCATGGCATGGTTGCTACTAATCACTGCTTCAGCAACAATGGGTTACTTGTTTTTCAATTTCAAGCGGAAGGCAGAGACCTTCATGGGCGATTCCGGAAGCACTGTGATCGGGTTAATCATCGCAGCAGCTGTAGCCATGTTGCTGTCCCATGACAGCGAGGTTGGGGGAGTGCCTTCGTTTTACTTTGTGGCTATTTTGTTTTGGTACCCTCTGATAGATTCACTTCAGGTTTACTCAAGACGCATACTAAGAGGCCAAAGCCCATTTCAGGCAGACAAGCGCCACCTTCACCACTTGTTGCTCAAGCACGTTGTTAACAACCACATCAAGGCTACTTGGTTGATTTCATCATTGACACTCACTGCGGCAATCTTATTGTGGACAGTAGCTGCCAGCAGCAGTTGATGCTTAAATTAGCTTCCTTCTGCTATGACGACCTACCATCACCGTATTCACAAGCGTTTGCTTGACCTGTTTATACTGCTTTGTGCAGCGCCTCTAGCCCTGGTCTTGATCGGTTGTTCAATGCTGTTGATTGCTTTGATTGATGGCGTGCCCATGGTCTTCAGGCAGACACGCATTGGCTTGCACGGCAAGCCTTTCACGATTTACAAGCTGAGAACCATGCGAGACAATGGCTTCAACCAAGGCATGCCAACCAAGCTTGGTGAGCGACTTAGGGCCACACGCTTGGATGAATTGCCGCAGCTCTTGAACATTTTGAATGGCACAATGAGCTGGGTTGGACCGCGGCCAGAGCAGGAGAAGTTTGTCATGCCATTGCTGAAGACCCATCCGGAATTTGCTGCGAGGCATCAGGTGAAGCCTGGCATTACAGGCCTGGCTCAGATCCGCATGCCGCATGCCACGCAGCGCGACAACATGGATAAACTGCCCTATGACATGGCCTACATTGAGTCTGCCAACCTATTGACAGACGTGAGCATTGTGTTCAAGACCCTGTTTGCCATTCTTCAATCCAAGCAGCCATGACCGCTGCAAAATATTTGCCACAAACAGCCCTGTCTTTTGATGTAGAGGAGTGGTTTCACGCGTCAGTCGTTGAGAAGTACGTGCCACGGTCAACATGGGGAGCGCAACACAGTCGCCTGGAGTCACAGATGGAGACCTTGATGTACATGATGGCATCGATGGACATCAAAGCCACATTTTTTTGCCTGGGGGTGGTGACAGAAAGCCATGGGGAAATGCTTCGGCAGCTTGTTGCCTCTGGCCATGAGGTGGCCTCCCATGGCATAAGCCACAAAAACCTCTACCACCTCAGCAAAAATGACCTTCGCAGGGAAATCATCGACAGCAAAAAGATGCTAGAGGACTGTGTTGGCGGCAAGGTGAATGGCTTTCGTGCCCCCAATTTTTCCATCACAGACGTGGCCCTTGATGTGCTGATGGAGGCTGGCTATGCTTACGATTCTTCAGTCTTTGATGTGGAATGGCATCCGAACTACGGCCGGCTAAAGAACTTCCCCATGCGCAGCGATGCCCCCTACAAATTGACCGATAGCTTGTGGGAGGTGCCCTTGACTGTCAACCCCGTGATGGGTTTCAAGGTGCCTTGGTCGGGCGGGGCCTATTTGCGCCATTTCCCTTTTGGGACATTCAGGCGTGGCTTGCTCAAGCAAGCAATGAAAGGCTATGCTCAGATTTACCTCCACCCCTGGGAGATTGATCAGGGTCAACCCCTCCCCGAAAACATGTCCAAGACGGACAAGCGACGCCACGCTGGTGGCATTCGAAAGGTGCCAAACCGATTAGAGATTCTGAGCAAGTCCTTAGCATTTTGTACTATTGATGACGTCTTGAAACAGCACAAACCCACATGAAACAACTGAACACCGCATGGAGCCTGAAAAGTATGGCCATGTTCGTCATCCTTGTTTTCTCTTTGAACGCTAGCGGTCAGGAGTTTTTAAGGAAGAATTTGGCCACTTCGGCCTTGGAGCGCATGGCAGCGCAACAAACGCAAGGCAGCGACCCGATGCAAGCCTTGAATCAGGCCAATCAGGCATCTCAGATGCAATCCAGCCTGCGGCCTTTGCTTCAGCAAATTCGCAACTTGAAGGACTCAATCAATGGCGGCAAGGATTCGCTCACTGCTTTGGATTTACCCTACTTAAGGGAGCGCATTTTCACGGACACGTTGATTTATGGCTCAGAACTCTTTGCCTTCGCAGATTTGGCTGGCAACTCAGGCTTTGCCCCAAACTTGCAACTGCCCACCCCCATCAATTACACCATCGGACCCGGCGATAAGCTGGCCATCAGCATCTTCGGTTTCCAAGAGGCGAACCACCAGGTTTCGGTCAACCGCAATGGCCGCATCACCCTGCCTTATGCTGGCGTGATTGCTGTAGGCGGTTTAAGCATCGAGGCGGCAAAGGCCCGAATCAAGCAAGGCTTGGCAAAAAGCGGTTATGCGTCTCTCAACAACGGCAAGTCCAACCTTGAACTGACCCTGGCAGAGGTCAGAAGCGTTCAGGTGACCGTCTTGGGCGCAAAACGACCAGGTGCGTACCAGCTGCCTGCAGTGGCCACAGTGATGCACGCCTTGTACCAGTCTGGCGGGCCTGCCAACAAGGGCAGTTACCGTGAGGTCGCTTTGATTCGCGATGGCAAGACCATCCAGACGATGGATCTCTACGATTTCTTGACCCATGGCAAACCCGTGGGTGACATCACCATCAAAGACGGCGACGTCATTCACATACCAACCTACGGGCATCGCATCAACCTCAGTGGCCAGTTCAAGAAACCGGGTCTGTTTGAGGTGCTTGATGGCGAGAGCCTTGAGGACATGATGACGCATGCGGGAGGATTCAAGGAGGCAGCGTACACCAAGAAACTGTCTTTGCTTCGCACGGGCGATGAGGCCATTGACATGGTCACCATTGCTATGGCAGATGCATCCACCCTTGTGCTCAAAGGGGGCGATGTGGTCATTGCTGCACCCCTTTTGAAAGAGACCAACCACCGCGTGGTGATTGCGGGCGCAGTGAAGCGGCCTGGCTACTATGGCTGGTTGAGCGGCATGCGTGCCAGTGACCTATTGCTTCTGGCTGACGGCCTTCAGGCGGATGCTGTCAGTTCCAAGGCGGTGCTGTTTCGTCACTTGAAGGATGGCAGCATGAGCTACCAAGATTTTCAACCGGGCAATCCCGATCAGCATTTGGAACTCATGGACAACGACTCCGTGTTTGTGGCGGCGTGGACTGACTTCTCCTCAAAAGACAGCGTATCCATTGCCGGCGCAGTGAACAGCCCTTCAACCCTGCCCTACGGCAAAGGCATGACCATTCATGACGCAATCCTGTTGGGTGGCGGTTTGTTGGAAGGTGCCGACCTCAGTCAGGTTGAGGTATCCACACCGGCGATCAGCAACGGGCGACGCACAGGGCTTCAGCTGATTAGACACGTCGCATTGGATCCTGGCATGGCATCTGATGCAGGCAACGCACCGATTCAGCCGGGGTCAATCATCAGCATTCCCTTTGACCCCTTATCCATACCTACGGGCCACATCCGCATCACAGGCGCAGCGCAATCGCCGGGTTCTTATGCCCTTCAGAGCCGCATGGAGTCGCTGGCTTCTGTGCTGGGACGCAGTGGCGGTTCCGCGCCATGGGGGGATCGCAAGTATTCTGTGTTGTTTCGCTTTAGCGATCTGACAACAGCAGTGAACGAGCAAGTGAAGCAGCGCACTGACAGCTCCCTGTTGACGAATGACATCATGAGAGATCCAAGCACGGCGCTGGACTTGTTTGACACCCTGGCGGTAGACATGTCTGATCTGAAAGCCCTTGAAGGGACCTATGTGAAACATGGTGACATTTTGCACATTCCGGATTTCAACCCCTACGTGAGCGTTCAAGGGGCAGTGCTCAACAAAAACACCATCATAGCAAAGCCAAATAGGCGAGCAGGGTACTACATCCATGGTGCTGGCGGTTTGACAGATAATGCACTTCCCGGGCGGACCTATGTGGTCTACCCCAACGGCAAGGCAGCATCCACACGAAATTTTTTAGGGCTCCACCGTTACCCCCTAGTCAGTCCGGGTTGCACCGTGGTGGTTCCGTCAAAGGACCCCCTGCAGGGCAAGGGCTGGAGTGCCAGTGAGTGGTCCGCTTTCACGGGCATTCTTACCGCTGTTAGCACGGTATCTCTCACTATTTTAACCTTCTTGAGATGAGCAACAAAGTTGTTCAATGGCTCAACGGCGAGTTGAGTAAGGAGGAAGCCAGTCAATGGCAGAAAGGGTTCATCCTTCGCTTGCTGTCAAGCCTCAAAAGGCTGGTCGTCATGGCGGGGTTTGGCGCTCTGGTAGGTTTAGGGCTGTCTTTGATCCTGCCACAGACATACCAGGCGGAATTGATGCTTGCCGTGGATGATGATGACAACTCCGGATGGGAGTCTTTGCTGGGGCAGTTTGGCTTAGATATCGGCGGCTTGAACCCCGGCGGCATTTTTGAAGGAGAATCCCTGGTGCAGCTTTTAGGCACCAAGTACATGACGGACCGGACCTTGTTGACTGAGGTCACCATCAACAATCAAAAGCAGTTGCTGGCTAATCGCCTTCTTCCACACACCAAGTGGGGCGACAAATCTGCAACGAAAGATGTGGTGTTCACCACCGACAGGGAGAGCTTCACCCCTTTGCAGGATTCTGTGTTGATGCTTTTGAGCAAGCACATCCGGAGAAAGGTTGTTGCTGCATCGAAGCCCGACAAGAAGCAGAGTTTGATTTGGGTTAAGGCCAGCCACCGAGATAAGCATTTTGCTAAGGCTTTTGTGGAGGAACTGGTGGACAATACCGGCAGGTATTATGTTGAATCCATAACCAAAAAGGCAAGAGCAAACCTGAACATCCTCAAAAAGGAGGCAGACTCTGTGGAGGCTCTGCTTTACAGCAACATGTACCGGAGTGCAGAGGCAGGTGACGTCAACGTGAACCCTTTGCATCAGCGCCTCCGGGTGGATCAAAATCGTGCTTTGGTGGACCTGAATGTGACGGTGGCCCTGTATGGTGAGATTGTGAAAAATCAGAAGCTGGCAGAGATTGGCCTCCGGAAGCAAACCCCTTTGATCCAAGTGATTGAACGGCCTGCCTTCCCTCTGGATCGCAATGGGCTGAATTGGTGGCAATTCATGCTGGTTGGCGCTGCATTTGGCGCAAGCACCGTGCTCTGGCGCGTGCTGCAAATCAAACTTTAAACAGCTGGTCGCGCAATGGACTGGCGAAGCTTCACCCTCTATGTGGCAAAGGCTATTGCCGCCCTGTTGGCTATGGTAACCCATGGACTCATTGCGCAGTTCTTAGGGCTGGCGATGTATGGCCAGTTTTCGCTTTTCATTGGCCTGTCTTTTCTGGCAACACAGCTGGGGGACGCTGGCGCAACCATGGTTGGCGCAAAGGAGGTGTCTGAGGATGCTCAGCAGGCGGGACAGATTCAGCGACTGCGGTTTGTTGGCTACGGCATTGCGACCGTGGCCTACGTGGCTGCAGCGTGGCTGTATGGCATCGACGGTTTATGGATGGGTGCCCTGGCAGTGGTTGCTTTTTTTGGAATCACCGACTGGTCCCTCAGGGGTCAAGGCATGCCCCACAAGGCATCCATCAGGCAGGTAATGCAAGGGCTGCTTCAGGTGCTTTTACTGACCCTGTTAATCAGTAACAGCTCCATCAGCAGCTCCATCCATCCTCTGTCACTAGCCATTGCAGGTTTTGCGGGTGGCACCTTGCTTTCTACACTGTTTAGCTGGAAAAGCTCCTATGCCCCATTGAGGCACTTGACTCGAGACAGCCTCAAGCAGTGCAAAAAGACCTACCAGCGACTCAGGTCCGCTCATGCCGGCGTGCTTGTGCTTCATGCACAATACCAGCTCCCCTTGCTTGCATTGCCTGTGTTGGCTAACGCGGAAGAGGCTGGGCATTATGGTGCAGCCTATGTGATTTTTGCGGGATTGAGTGCTGCCATTGTCATCACGCAGGATGTTTTTCTTCCCAAGTCAAGCAACGAACAAACGGGCAAGCAAGGTCAGCCAGCCACGATAAACAAGCGCCACTACATCGCTTGGCAAATGATGTCCATTGCCCTGCCTGTTAGCGGGCTGTTGCTTTTGCCTGTGATCAGTCCCTGGTTTTTTGGTGAAGAATTTGTGATGGACAGAGGTCTTGCCTGGGGCTTTGTCGCATTGACCCTGGCTTATGGCTTGCGTTTTTTGACGATTCAGATGCGTTTGTTCAAGCGCCAGTACACGGGTTTTGCGCGGCTCAATGGCTTGAGTTTGCTGTTGCAGGTTGTGGCATGGTCCGCGTTCTTGGTGATGGACATCTCCATCACGGCAACCCTGGCCGTTGCCACCTTAGCTGCAGCAGAGGGCCTTGCATGCCTGGTTGCATTTGTGAGGCAGGAACCCAGCAAGCGATTGCATGTGGCCCTAGTGACCCACCAAGGGGATGGGGTTTTGCAGCAGCGATTCAAGGCATTCACCCATGCCATTCACGCAAGCAGCAAGGTGGTTTTTGACACCTCTGGTCATCCAGCACCATGGGCAATACCCCATGGCAATGACCACTTTGAGTTTGGTGCTTACCTCAGTGCCGCCAGGCATTTGATGCAGCAAAGCCATGAAGCTGGGCAAAAGGGTCCTTGCCTGCTGACCAATGACCGCCTATTTGCTAAAAGGTCAACCAGGGGATGGTCTTGGTTGCTTCGCAACAGGGACAAGGTCCATGGGTCAGCCATTTTTGGTGACATCCATCGAGAAGTCAAAATGGCAAAGGCGTTAAACCTCCCTGAGCTAACCATGCCCTATGTGTCAAGCTGGCTGTTTTATTTCCCGGATGAGGGCACACTTCAATCCTTCATTGAGGCCTTGGAGGAGGCAATCAGGGAGGATCTTGCAAGGCAGGATCAATCCCTGAACAGGGATCAAGCAAAGCTGCCAGTGGACCGGTTCATTGACCATTGGCTGACCGCGACGAAGGGGTCAAGGCACCAAGGCCCTAGGGACGAAGAAAGCTTGGCAAGGAAGGCAAGGACAATCTACATGGAGCATGCCATATCCCGGCATTTGACGGCTAAGGGTGTTGCGCTGAAGACCTACCCGGGCTACGCGGGCGTGGTGCGTTGGATGGACAGGTTATGCAATCGTTGGTGCTGATGTTGGAGCGTTTCTACAAATGGCTAGCGCCTCTGATCTACCTCCCAAACATCAACCCCTTTGTGAGCATCCTTAAATCGGAGGTGTTTCCATGGGCTTTTGTATTCAGCCTGCGGCCAGGGCTTAAGCTGCCTAAGGCCTACAAATACTTCTTGATTTACCTGACCGTGTCAGCAGGCATCATGGTGGCACAGGGGAGCGGCCTACTGATCCCTGCGAGGTCCTTGTTTGCGATTGTGAATGCCAGTTTTATTTTTTTCACGTTGATTCATGTGAAAACTAAGGAGTTTGAGTGGCTTGGGAAGGTTTTTGACTGGGTCTTCTTTGCCAACATCACAATTGGGTTGCTGCAGTACAGTTCACTTTTCCCAAGCGTTCTCACCCCCATTGTTCAGGTGTTTTTGGACCGTTTTGCTGACAGCCCTGAGGGTTGGGGCCGGGGCGTGGCTGGTTTGTTTGCTGAGCCGTCCTATGCGTCCATTGCATTCCACTACTACTTTGCCTATTTCATGCTGAGAAAGCGCATCAATCAGAAGTCTGTGCTTGGCATTTCCCTGGTGATTGCCATGGCGATGTACGATATTTTCATCATCCGTTCTGCGACAGGCCTGGTGATGATCAGCATCTATTTTGTTGCACACCAGCATTGGAGAGATGTATGGCGTGGCGCGATTGTGGCGGTAGTCATGGCTGTTGGTGTGCTGTATGTGTCAAAGCGGGTGGTGGAACTGCCTCGGTCCATTGATTTAACCTACCAGGTCGTCTTTGATCAGCGCTACCAGGATTTTTATGACTTCATCATCTTGGAGTCGGGCCACCGAGCCATTGGGGTCTTGGGGGCGTACAACTATGGCTTCCGATCACCTTTAGGAGCAGGCCTTGGCGCATGGCCTAATGCGTCGATTACGGCGATGCAGATGATGGGCATCGAAGCTGAGCAGGTAGGCTACTTTGAGGCCTTCTTTGATTCAACCTACGATGGGGTCAGGCCAACATCGTTTGTAGCAGGCTTGATGCTTGAGGGCGGATGGATCGCTGCGGTGCTCTTCTTTGTTGCCTTCTGGCATTACTTGTTCAGAAAGGCCCTGTTTCGAGACAGCCACACCCGACCCATCATTTTTCTCTTTTTATTCAACGTGCTTCTGCTTGGCACGATTGGCGACCCCATTCCCTTCATTTTCCTTGCCTTTGCACAGCGACTGGCAAGGGTTGAACCGATTTAGCCTAATTTAGATAGCCAACACCCGACCCGCCCTACGCATGATCACCCTCCGACGATTGAAAGATTGCCTCATCCTTTGCCTGGCTATTGCCCCCTTGACGGCGATGGCTCAAAATGCTTGGGTTGGCATGCCCGTGATGGAGAATGCCATCCGGAATTCGCAGCTGTTGGGCTTGACACCAGAAAATGTCAGCCACTGCATCCGACCTATTCACTTGAACCATGCCTTTGAGTGGGAAGCCGGCTTGTATGAGATGACTTATGCCTTGCCAGAAAGTGAGTATGAGCCGATGGGCTATGCAGAGTGGGTCGATGGCAGGGTGGCGATTGCTTTGTTGCCTGGTCACCTCACTGCTCAGTACAATCAGCATCACCCTTATGGCTGGAGCGATGGCCCCATGGTCCCCAACAAGGGCGTCCAGCTCTTTGGCTCAGGAGGCTTGTACGCAAGGGTAGGCCCCCTGGAGATCCAGCTGATGCCAGAGTACGTCTATGGCAGCAATGACAGCTTTGAGCCGCCGCCGGCAAGGGCATCAAACATTGACAACCCTGAACGCATGGGAACCCTTCCTTTCAATTACCTAGGCAAGGGACAGTCCTATGCCAAGCTCAATTTCAAGCAGGTTGGGATCGGCATATCCAATGAAAACCTGTGGTGGGGACCTGGACAAAAGTCAGCTATTTTGATGAGCAACAATGCGCCGGGCTTCACCCATGGCACGCTGCACACGACCAAGCCCCTTGAAACAAAGGTTGGCAGCTTTGAGATGCAGATGGTGGGCGGCATGCTTCAGTCGTCTGGTTTGTACCCCTACCCGACTGCGTACGATGACAGCTGGCCACCAAGGTTGGCACCCATCAAGGTTGACACCAGCTGGGTTGAAACGGAATGGAAATACCTCAACGGCCTTGTGGTCAACTACCAACCTAAGTGGTTGCCCGGATTGCACGTGGGCTTTGTCCGGTCTGTGATGTATGGCAGTGACGATTTGGATTCATGGAAGGACTATGTGCAGGCCTTCTTGCCTGTGCTCAAGGTGACCTCGGGTGAGGATGGCGGGGAAAGGAACCAACTCATGTCGGGGTATTTCCGTTATGTTCTCCCGGAATCTCATGCAGAGGTTTATGCAGAATACGCCAGGGAAGATGCAGCATGGGACCTGGAGGATTTGTTGACAGAACCTGAACACACCCGGGCCTACATGATGGGTTTTCGTAAGCTGCAGCCCCTTGGCAAGGAGGACCATGAATACCTGGAGGTGATGGCTGAGTTCACACAGATTCAGCAGGGATTCAGTTTGATTTCGCGGGCAAAGGATTACTCTTTTTACACACATAGCTTGATTGGCGGCTACACCCATCAGGGTCAGGTCTTGGGTGCGGGCATTGGTCCCGGGGGCAATTTGCAAACGGCAGGATTAACCTACAGGAATCAGCTTCAGGCCTTGGGCTTCCATCTGGAGCGCTACGTGCATAACAACGATTTGTTTTACACAGGGCTGCCCTACCTGTGGTTGGGGGGAGACCAATACCATTTGGATGCGACCAAGCATTGGGTGGATGTGTCAGGCACCATTTCCTACAGTGACAGCTACGGCCCTTGGCTTTTTGAGGCCAAACTGCAAGGGGTGCAGACCTACAATTTCAATTGGCGTTATGCAACGGACGGTGACCCTGGGGTTTTCCGCTACCCGGGCATGAACATGTTCCATTTCAATGCCTCTGTGCGGAGTTTGTACCGGTTTTAAGGCTGGTTATATGGAATCAGAGTCCAGCATCTCAATTTGAATCAGGGGAAGCTCAGGCGCACCTGTTTGAGGGCCTTTACCCAATTCTCGGTACACCACGACCCATGGGCTGGGTTTCAGCCATTCAGGGATTTTAAAGCCAATCAAGCTTGAGGGTTTCTGCAATCCAACGTACAGGTGTGGTCCACGGTACGAGGCGGCTGCAAACACCTTGCTGACCAAGGGGATGCCACGGTATGCTACCAGGATGTAGCCTGGATTGTCATTGAGGCGCTTAAGCCTTTGCAAGCGGTGAGGCAGGCTGATCTGACGTGATAAGCCTTTCCCGTCAAACAATGAGTGCAATGACAAGTAGATACTTAGCTGACCTAAGGCAACAAAGCCCAGTTTTTTTACAAACCCCCCTGCGGACTGCCCATTGGCCACGCCAATCACGGCAGAGAACCCCTTGTCAAGGCCTCGCTCATAGGTCTGTTTTGCCAGCAAGGGAAACAGCCCTTGCCCGCGGTAGTCAGGGTGGGTGGCGGTGTTAAGCGACCAGAGCCATCGATGCGCAACAGAGCTAGAAGCCTCAGCGCCAGCTTTCGTGAAGGTGACAGGCAGACAGGCATAGTGTGCAACCAGGGCATCACCATCCCAAGCATTGTAACCAATGGCTTCCCCATCGGGATTGTCGACGTACTGCCAGGTCAGGTAGGCTTCAGTCAGCCTAGTCTGTTTGCCATGTACCCTTAGCATAAGTCGGGCAATGGCCGGAATATCTGCTGCTTGTATTGGCCGGATGTCCAGTTTGTCATTCACCACAGCAAGGTCGTGAAGTCGCCTTAAACAACAACCATGGGTGAACGAACCTTGGCATCACCCGAAAGGCATGACATATGGCCTTGTAGCAGGGCTCAGGGCATGGTTGCCGTATCTCAATAACTATTGAGTAAATTTGCAGCTATGAAGCATACTATTATACTGGCAATGATGGCCATCACCTTTCATCTATCAGGCCAGGATCTCAGCGGCGTGAACGTGGACAACATGTCTGATGTTCAGATTCAAAGTATTCTCAGCCAGGGTGCTGCTCGCGGCTTGTCTGTTGACAATGGAGAAGCCCTGGCCATTTCTATGGGCCTACCCCCAGAGGAGGCAAAGAAGTTTCAAAATCGTGTGAAGCAACTTCAAGGGAGTGCCACAACTGATGCCGGGGGCATTCTGTCGCCGACAGCCTCAGCAGAAACCGCAGCGGAGGAGCGTGCAGAGGGCCGGATTGCAGCGACTGCCGTGGTAGTAGAGAAGCAAACCGTCCAGAATAAGCAAGCCTCTTCAGTGTATGGCCAGCAGTTGTTTCGCAACGGCAACCTGGATGTCTATGAGCGGTCCCTGGACGCAAAGGCCCCCGATAACTACATCATTGGCGCTGGCGATGAGCTCACGGTGAGCGTGAGTGGAACAGCCTTTTTCAATGCGACGTATTCCGTTGATAGCCGCGGACGCATCACCATGAAACAAGGGGGATCATTGAGCCTTCGGGGCTTAACTTTTAAGCAGGTGGAGCGATTGATCAAGGTGCGCCTGAAACCCTATTTCAACATGTCTTCCAATGAGGTGAACATCACCCTGGCTTACAGCCGCACCATTACGGTGAACATTGTTGGTGAGGTGACGCAGCCAGGTTCGTACAAGCTTCCAGCCATCAACACGGCGTTCAATGCGTTGATTGCTGCAGGTGGCCCGAATAACTTAGGAACCCTACGAAACATTGAAGTGCGTCGCAACGGCAAGGTGATACAAACCTTGGACGTCTATGAGTACCTTTTAAACCCCGACAGCCACAAAGACTTCTTCCTTCAGGATAACGATTACCTCTTTGTCGGGCTGCCTCAGGCAGTGGTTAGCATCGAAGGCGCTGTGAGTCGACCCATGCGCTACGAGCTTAAGCAAGGGGAGTCGCTTGAAGACCTTTTGACCTACGCAGGCAGCAGAACAGCCAATGCCTTCATGGACTTGGTTCAGGTCAAGCACTTAGGGACAAGCGAGGTTGAGCTCATTGACGTTCAAGCTTCTGAGCTGGGTCAGTTTGTGTTGACAGACCTTGATGAGGTCATGGTTCCTGTGGCTCAGCGCCGCATGGAGCGTTTTGTCAACGTCATGGGAGCCGTCAAGCAGCCAGGGCTTTATCAATACGTTGAAGGCATGAGTGCAAAGGCTTTGATTGACCTTGCAGGCGGCTTGCATGAGGACGCATTGTTGACGCGTGCTTATCTGCGCTATGAGGAGGATGACATGAGCTCTAGCCTTGTTGCATTTAGCCTGTCAGAGGCTGATGCGACGACCCTTGCCAGCAAGCATGAGCTTATTGTGTCGTTCAAGCCAGATGTTGATGCGGGATTTACGGTCAGCATTCGCGGGGCCATTCAAACGGCATCAGATCAACCTTTTTCTGAAGGAATGACTCTGGGAGATATGATTCAAATGGCTGGAGGGTTGATTCCCAGTGCAGATTACAGCCGCATTGAAATCAGTCGATTGAAGGCTTTTGATGATTTTGTCAATGGGGTGAACTTGGCATCCAACATTGATGTAGAGACCATCAGCTTGCCTTCTTTGGTGTCACGTCAAGACTTAAGCGACAAGGTGCTTCAGTTCAAGCTTCAGCCTTTTGATTTGATTGTGGTACGTGAGATCCCTGAATACCACATGCAAGAGATGGTAAGCCTATCCGGCGAGGTGCTTTACCCGGGTATGTACCCATTGATGCATAAGGATGAGCCTATCAGCTCTGTGATTGAGCGCGCTGGTGGCCTCACCAGCTATAGCGATGTGGCTAATGCTTCATTCACCCGCGCAACCAGCCCCAACATGGTGCTTCACTTGGAAGACGCCTTAGCCAAGACCTCCTCAAAGTTCAACTACCGACTGCAGCCAGGAGATGAAATACATGTTCCATTGAAACAATCCATGGTGTCCATTGAAGGCATTGGCCATGAGAAGTACTCATACAATCAGAACTTAGTAGTCAACGGACCTTTGCTAAACAACAAAAGGGCCAATGCATACATCAACCGCTATGCCCTGGGTTTTGCTAAAAAGGCACATCGCTCAAAGCTGTTTGTGTCTTACCCCAATGGCGATGTGGACCGGACAGTCCATTATGGCCTCTTTTTGCTGTACCCTAAGGTGAAGCCTGCTGGCACCATTCACATTGGAGTCAAGCCTGAGAAAGAGAAAAAGGACGACAGGGAGGTAGAGCCTCTTGATATGAATCAGGTGGTAGCAACCCTGGCTGCAACGATATCTAGCTTTGCCACGATTTACGTGCTCATCACCCGATAACCTACGCGGGTCATCATGTCACCTCAACCCATCCATGACAGGGCGAATAGCCATTCACAGAAGACGGAAAGCCCTTCCTCTTTGCCCTGGCTTGTGGTTTACACCAAGCCCCGTCAGGAGAAGAAGCTTGCTGAACGATTAGCTGCACAGGGTTATGAGGTGTATTGCCCTACCAGAAAGGTCAGAAGGCAGTGGTCTGATCGCGTGAAGGTGGTTGAGGAGCCGCTTTTTACGTCCCATCTGTTCATCCGGATTGCACCCAATAAGCGGGAGGACATTGTCTACACCCCCGGGTTTGTGCGCTACCTTTTCTGGCTCAAGCAGCCCGCTCAAGTCCGGGAAGATGAAATCATGACAATTAAAAAATGGCTCGGTGAGTTTGATCATGAAAGCCTTTCAATTGAACCATTCCAGCCGGGCCAAAGGCTCAAGATCCATTCCGGCCCTTTTCAGGGATTGGATGCTGAGTTGATCAAGCAACAGGGTAAATACCTGGAACTTGTTCTTACTGATATGCAGTTGGTGATTAAGGTGGACAGCTCTCATGCGGAGTTGTCCAGAGCCTGATTTATTTCAGCTGACTGGCTTGCTGACTGAGGTCCCGGATGAATTCACGGCCCCCCATAAAGAGCAGGTAGAGGAACCCGCCTAAAATTGCACCCAGCACCCCGGCCTTTGCTTTGCTTTCACGCACCAACAAAGGGTAGTGTGGTCGGTCAATGATCTGAATCAAGGGTTCTTCCCGCGCCGCAAGGGTTTTTGATAACTCCAGATTTTTAACGAGTTCGCCATAGAAGGTTGTTAGCATGGTGACTTTCATTTGGGCCTGGATGGTTGGCACCTTAGCCGCCAATTGTGAGGTGTAAGAGTCGCGTTCTGAGGCTTGCGCGAATGTCAGCATGGCAATTTCCAGTTCTGTGGTGACTGAGTCTGTTCGACGCTGAAGCTTGTCAATGTTTTCTTGTGATTTAGCCGTCTTGGTGCGCACATAGTAACTGGTGGTATACTCAACCAAGGCTTCCGTGAACCCTTTGACAAAGTCTTCATCATGACCTGTGTAAGACAGGGTTACAAAGCTCAGATCCTTATCTTGTTTTGCGACTGAGAGAGAGTTTTCTTGGATAGATAAGACAACTTCACCTATTGCTGAGTCTTGACTGCGCGTTGAAACCAATAAGGGAAATGGATAAAGCCCCTCGCTGCCCCACTCATCTAACAAGTCATGGCTGGTTCGAACATAGTGGTTGATGTAGCTTTCGCCTGACGCTCCAGGAGATAGCAAGACGTCCTGTATCAATCGACGGGATTTCATGAGCTCTAAGAGGTTGTCACCGGCAAACACGCCACCACCGCTTCCGCCAATGTTGTAGCCAAACTGTGAGGCCAATCCAGAAAGTGAACCACCACCGCTTTCGCCTTCTTCCAAGGCAAAGGTCAACGTGGCAGTGTAAGTAGGAGGGGTCGTGTAAACCAAACCTATGTTAGCTATACCAAGAAGTAAAGACCAAAAAATGATCCATCCCTTTCGAGCCCACGCATAGGCCCACCAATCATTCAGTTTGGACCAGAGGTCGATCAGGGAGATTTCATCCTCAGCATGTTGAATGGGAGTGGGGGTTTGTTCCATAGGAACGAATTTAAGCATTCATGGATAATGGATGGAAGATTCCTTGATTTTAGATTAAGGATTACCGCACAAGGAGTACGTTGAGGGAATTTGCAGCGATGGTAGCGTTATTTTTCAAAATTTCAGCGGGAGTGCTTTATGTGACTACAGTCCGTAGTCTTTTAAATATTTAATGATTGATGATCAATTTAGTTTATAACTTTACTACTGGTACTTTATTCCAATTAATTGATATAT
>ERZ1049444.71-NODE-71-length-109318-cov-21.176318_pt1 | contig 109318 bp, 91 predicted proteins | sample MGYA00383101_ERZ1049444 | MGnify/ENA primary metagenome ERZ1049444 (study PRJEB29581, sample SAMEA5548371) | metagenome | biome: marine; feature: coastal; material: water | depth 50 m | study: Short-term variability in the microbial, nano- and picoplankton... | reverse complement strand
TAATAGGCTTAAAGCCGACATTAAGACTTTGGAATTAAAGGTCGGCTTTGTCCGCATTGCTGGCCTTCGTACCGCGCATAGCGAACGGCGACTCCGAGCCAACTTCGACTGATGCTGCAGCTCGAACGGATGGCTGCTCTGAATAAAACATTGCTTGATTGGAATTTTCAAAGCTCTGAGCTAATCTATTTTCAGATCAGGTAGACGGATAAAAGCGGAAAGTAGCTTAGCAGTACAAGAACCACTGCGACTGCGACAAGAAATGGCCAGAGGGATCTCAGGATTGAACCGGGTGATGCGCCACTCATGGAAGACGCGATGTATAAACCGATACCAACTGGAGGTGTAAGTAGCCCCAGCACAAGGTTCAGGCAGGCCACAATGCCAAACTGATAGGGGCTGATATCGTAAGACCCCGTCGCGATCGGCAGCAATATTGGTGTGATCAGAATGATCGCAGCAATTCCGTCGATCACCATACCTACCAATAACAGGGCTACGTTAACGATCAGAAGAAAAACAAATGGATCAGAGGTAATCGAAGTGATCAACCCTGCCAATTTCTGCGGCAGTTCCTCGTAGATGATGACCCAGCCAAAAACACTTGCCGCTGCGATCATGAACAGGATCATTGAAGCATTGGCGGCTGTGCGCTTGAACATTTCGCCTAAGGCGCGTGGATTGAGGTCCCGGTAAATCAACCAGCCCACAAGAAACGCAATCAGCGATGCAACTGCCGCAGACTCAGTTGGGGTTGCAATGCCAAACAAGATGCCGCCGATGATCGACAAGGGTACCAACATCGCAGGTAATGCGGCAACAAGGGCTTTGATAGCCTCGCCTGGAGACATCCATGTACCTTTGGGAAACTGCTGCGACCAACCAATCAAAGTGATGACAATTGCAAAGGCAAATGCCATCATAAGGCCGGGGATTACGCCGGCGATGAACATCTCGCCAATAGGGATCTGCGCCAACACACCATAGATAACAAACATCATCGAAGGTGGAATGACCGGCGCCAGAAGGCCACCAGCCGCAGTGGTCGCGGCAGCAAAACCTTTGTCGTATCCCTCTTGTTCCATCGCTGGAACCATGGCCCGTGACATCACCGCGATCTGCGCTGTAGCAGAACCGATAATTGCAGCCATGAACATATTCGCCAAGAGATTGATATAGGCCAATCCCCCCCGAAAACCGCCGACAAACACGCGTGCAAGAGCAATCAGCCGGCGGGTCATGCCGCCTTCGTTCATCAACTCGCCGGTGAGCATAAATAGCGGGATGGCCAACAGGCCATAATTCTCAAGCCCCGCGAACATTTTCTGTGCGAAACTGTCGTAAAGGATCGTGTTGCCACTTACCCATATATACCAGATCGAGGTGATGCCCAGAACGATGGCGACTGGCACCGAAATGATGAGAGCCGTTAGAAAGACAATCGGGCTCATAATACGTCACCGTCTGTGAGGCGAGAAAAGACATGCATGGTAGAATGCAACAAGGCACCCAGCGCAAAAAACCACATTGCTAACCAGAAAAAATATTTGGGAACACCTAGGGTCAGCGTCGGCTCTGAATAAATGAAATTGAATGTATTGCCCTGAAACGCAATCCGGTCAAAACCGGCGTTTACAATATCCAGCGGCAGGAACCACCGCCAGCAAAACCACACCATCGCTAGGGCAAAGAAAAATACGATTATGTCAACCAGTTTGACGACTGTCTGTTTTCCCTTTTTGGGCAGGGCATCCGTAAGAATTGTTATCGAGATCGCGTTGCGATGATGCAGTGCTGCCGAGGCCCCCAGAAACGTCATCCAGACCATCGCATAAATAGCCAGCTCATCAATCCAGAACAGGGCATTCCCCGCGGTGCGGGTGATTACATTAAGCAGGATCAGGACCGTTACACACACAGCCAGAATGGCAGCACATCCTAGTTCGATCCTCGCCCATGCGGCTGACACCCGAAACAACATGCTTGTCCCCCATAAAAAAGAGCGCGGACTGAACCCCGCGCCCTTATCACTTTAGTGTAACTATTATTCAGTGTCTGCAGCAGTGGCGCGCAATGCGTCAAGCGACGACGTCTTTTGAGACCAGATCGCGTTCCATTCGTCAATCGCATTGCCAAAAAACGAGGCATCGACCTTAGTATAGGTCTTGCCAGTGCCAGCAATCTGTTCCAGCCAGCCTGCTTCTTTTGCGACATAGCTGTCGATCGTGCTGTCTACATGTTTTGTCATCAAGTCACTAATCATTGCGCGGTCATCTTCCGACATACCCGCCCAGACTTTGGCCGACACCAGCCCTACCATCGGAAACATCATATGGTCAGATTGCACGATGGTATCCGCGTGATCATAGTATTTAAGTACCCAGATCAATTCGGCGTCCATATCGATAGCATCGACCTGACCATTGGCAAGTGCATCATAGACAGAGGGCAATGGCATCGGTGTGGGTGCCGCACCGACCGCATTGTAGAAATCAAGGATTGGCGCAAAAGGTGTGATACGCAACTTTTTGCCGGCCAGATCAGCCGCGCTGCTAACGTCGCCCCTGCTGACGATCTGGCGCAGACCCGCCATGCCATAGCCAAGACCAACAACACCAACTTGACCAGGCAGCGGCTCTAGCATGGATTTGGCAGCGTCAGAGCGAAGAATGCGGCCCGCATGACCAATATCATTCGCAAGATAGGGTGCGTAAAAAGCGCCAAGTTCTGGCGCGCGGTTTGAAACCTCGGCGACAGTCATGAATGCCATGTCCAAAGCGCCGGTTTGCAACTGTTGCAACATTTCTGCCTCGTTGCCCAACTGACGGGCCGGGAAGACGGATAGGCTATGCGCGCCGTCGCTGGCTTCGGCCAGTTCAGCCCCGAAAGCTTTGGCAGCTTTTGTCCAGATGTGTGGAGGCGGTGTGATCAGCCCAAGACGAAATTCATCGGCCTGTGCCGTTAAGGATGACATTGCAAGCAAAGCTGCGGAGGTGAGAAGTTTCTTGAAGTATTTCATGGTTTCCCCGTTGTTAATTTCGATTACAATTTCACCCAACCCTCGGGCGGCTCTTTACCAGGGTGTACCGCTTGGCAATTCGGACACGTGCGGTCTTCTTTGGAGGCATAGAATTTTTCATAGATGGGCGGCAAATCTTTGACGATTGACTTTAACTGCATCTCAGCACGGAACACTTTGGTTCCGCACTCAAAACAGTACCATTCGATCGCGTCTAATTCACCTGTTTGGCGTTTAGGTTCGATAACCAGCCCGACAGAGCCTTCTTGCGGGCGCTGTGGCGAATGGCGGACATGCGCCGGCAAAAGGAAGATTTCACCTTCGCGGATCGGCACGTCATAAAATTCCTCACCATCAAAGAGCTTCAGCAGCATGTCGCCTTCAAGTTGATAGAAGAACTCTTCGACAGGATCGTCATGATAGTCCGTGCGCTTGTTTGGGCCGCCGACAACCGTGACCATCAAGTCAGCCTCTTCAAACACCATCTTGTTTCCAACCGGTGGTTTGAGCAGGTGACGATTTTCTTCAATCCAGGTTCGAAAGTTGAATGCTTGTAACTTTGACATCGGTGCCTCCTGTTTAATTGAGCTTCGACGATATGCATCATAACCGCAAAGAAATTGTTCGCATGTAGATATCCGAATTACTTATATCGCGTTACCGGAAAGCGGCGTCATCGTTTCAGACCACATTCGTCGAATGCCTTACGGATCAGACCCTTTTCCACGTCGGTCAGTTCGAGCATCGGGGTGCGGACGCAACCGCCGCGCTGGCCCAGCAATTCTTGCCAGTATTTTCCAAATGCGGTGGGTTTGCCTGGCGGTTTTGTCCGCTTCATAGCATCGCGCACCGGATTGAGGCTGTCAAAGACCCGTCGCGCCTCATCGGCCTTTCCCGCGAATGCCAGCCGTGTGTATTCGTTCATGCGTTGGTCACTAGCGGTTTGCAGCTGATACGGCGGCGACGAACACAAATAGAGCTTCCAATCCAATTCAAGGACATTGTCCAGCCACTCATGCTCGGCCGAGGTCGAGACGTGAATTTTGTCTCCCAAGAGATGGGTCAGGCGCACATACATTTCACGCGGGACCGAATATTTGATCGCCACAATGTTTGGCAGATCCGCAATCCGAGCGCATTCTTCGGGTTGCATCAGATAGCCGCTGTCAGGGTGGCTCCACATGGCGATGCCGATATCCAGCTCATCGCAAAAGCGCTTGTAATACTGGTACAGAACCTCGCCCCGTTCCTGACAAAAGCTGAGCATCGGCGCATGGACCACTACATAATCCGCACCACAATTTTGTGCGTGACGGCCAAGGTCCAACGCAGTTTCCAAGTTCTGATCGGAAATGGACATGATCGTTCCGGCCTTGTCCGCACATTCGTCTGCCGCAATCGCCATATTACGTTTTCGTTCGTCCAGCGACATGGACCAGAACTCGCCCTGCTTTCCAGCGACAAACAGGCCCTGAATGTCCAGATCATCTATCCAGTGGCGAATATTGGCGCGCAAACCAACTTCGTCCAATGTCAGGTCATCGTTGAACGGGTTCAGGGCAGCGGCCCAAATACCATTCATGTTCTCGCGCGCATATTCTTTTGCTTCGTGTTTTGTATATTTCATGTCAGATCGGCCTTCTGAGAGTGTCGCATGCAGCAAAACGCGACATTGGCTGTTGATCCAAGGTGAAAGCCTGCAATTGGGTATTGGAAAATAGAATACCAAACGCTTTTCAATTCCAGTTGTGGCAAATTTGACGTAAGTTTACTTTATGAAATTAGGTTTGATCGGAAGAGGCGCGATTGCGCGTTACGTCTCGCCCGTGCTGAAAGCGCGGGGGCATGAGATCGCGGCAGTGTTACTGCGGCCCGAGCGGGTGAACCAAGAGGCGGCCCTTGAGGTCGGGTCTGTCGATGATCTCCCACAAGATATCGAATTCATGATCGACTGCGCCGGACACACGGCTTTAGCAACCTATGGCCCACAGCTTTTGGAGCGGGGTATGGATGTGATCACCGTATCGCTTGGGGCACTGGCAGACCCTAAAATCATGGGTGCTCTGGAACAAACCGCTGCCAAAGGTCGATCAAAACTGCATCTAGCCAGCGGTGCCATTGGTGCACTGGATTGCCTGAAGGCAGCACGTATCGGGAGGCTGCACACAGTTGCCTACACCGGACGCAAACCACCAAAAGGTTGGATAGGCTCCCCAGCAGAAAGCAAAATTAATCTAGGAGCGCTCAGCCAAACGGCCCACACCCATTTCGAAGGCAGCGCGCGCGAAGCGGCTTTGAGTTATCCAAAGAATGCCAATGTAGCAGCAGCAGTGGCACTGGCGGGCCTTGGTTTTGATGACACTCAAGTGCGCTTGATCGCCGATCCTACAATTCGCCAAAATATCCATGAAATCACAGCGAGCGGCGAGTTTGGTGACTTTCACTTTCAGATCAGCGGCAATTCCTTGCCGGACAACCCACGCTCGTCCGCCCTTGCTGCTATGAGCGTTGTTGCCAAGTTGGATCAGGTTATCGGGGGGATATCCCTTTGATTGGCCGTCAATCCCGTATTGTGGACCGCGCCCTAACCCGTTTAAAGCTGCGCCAGTTGCGCTTGCTGGTCGCCGTGGGAGTACATGGTAATATCCAAAACGCCGCCCGCGAGTTGGGCATATCTCAACCAGCCGCGACCAAAATGATTCAAGACCTTGAATTGGATTTCGAGGTCAAGTTATTCGATCGCACCAATCGTGGTGCTGTCCCGACAGTCTTTGGCGAGACGCTAATTCGCCACGGAAGGCTCATCTTTGCGCAAGTTTCGAATGCAGCGCAAGAACTGGATGACTTGAACGAAGGCAATTCAGGCAGAGTGGTCGTAGGCACACTGCTTGCTGCTTCGACCAGTTTAATACCGGCAACCATTGATATCCTGCTGGCAGAGCGTCCCAATGTGGCCGTCAAAATCATAGAAGGCACGAACAAGGTGCTGATGCCCGCCTTGCTATCGGGTGAGATTGACATGGTGGTTGGGCGCCTGCCGTCGCACCGCCATCGTGACAAGATAAAACAAGAAAAGCTGTTTGAAGATCGAATTCTTGCGGTCGTCGGCACGCAACACCCGTTAGTGAAGCTCGCTGATGTCTCTTTTTCTCAGATCAAACCTTTTGGCTGGATCGTGCCGCCATTAGAAACGACGTTGCGGCGGCAGGTTGACCATTTCTTCGTAAAACAACAGCAATATGCGCCGAAAGTGACAATTGAAAGCGTCTCATATCTGGCCAACCGAGCTTTGCTACAGATGCGTGATTTAATCGGCCTAATGCCCTCCGAAGTTGTTTCGCCCGACATCGCCGATGGACGCTTGGCTTTGCTAGATTGGACCGTTCCCTTTGGTCATGGCCCCATAGGCGTTTCGTTGCGGGCAGATGATGAGCTGTCGCCAGCGGGCCGAGCCTTCAAGGCAGCGCTTCGTCAGGCAGCAGAGGCTCGATTGAGCTAGGGTCAGGGCCCTAGGTATTCACCAAATTGATATCAGTATTCCCTCAATTCACTTGAGGTGATGGCCGATAATGCGCGATTTTAGGACATTAGAATATTGGAGTATCTGCGTCATGTATCCGAAGTTAAGACTATTTATCGCGGGCGAATGGCGAAGTGCTTCATCAGACATGCCAGTGATCAATCCCGCAACCGAAGAAGAAATCGGCCGTCTTTCTTGTGCATCGCTCAGCGATTTGGATGATGCATTGGATGCAGCCGTCAAAGGCTTTGAAATCTGGAGCCACACCTCCCCCCGTCAGCGGTCGGATACAATCCTGCGCGCCGCCGCGCTTTTGCGTGAGCGTCAAGAAGAGATTGCGCAGTCGATCACTCTCGAACACGGAAAACCGTTGCCACAGGCGCGGCTCGAAGTCATCCGCGGCGCCGAATTTTTTGAATGGGATGCAGGCGAAGCCATGCGTACCTATGGTCGGATCATACCGGCCGCACGGGGGCACAAATTTTCTGTGTACCACCAACCCATCGGCGTCGTTGCAGCCTTTTCGCCCTGGAACTTCCCGATGAGCCAGCCTGCGCGAAAGATTGCGGGTGCCTTGGCCGCTGGCTGCTCAATCATCCTCAAAGCTGCTGAAGAAACCCCCGCCGGCGCAGTTCATATTGCCAAGGCGTTCGAAGATGCCGGCCTACCGCCAGGTGTTTTGAACCTCGTCTTTGGCAACCCGGCCGAGATTTCGTCTCATCTGATCCCAAAGGACCCGATACGACTTGTGGCCTTCACCGGATCGACCGCCATTGGCCGTCATTTAACGACTATGGCATCCGAGAATATGACCTCTGTTCTGATGGAATTGGGCGGCCACGCGCCGGTTATCGTCTGTGAAGACACTGATGCGGAAGCCTCAGGCGTTTCAGGCGCCATCCGCAAGATGCGCAACGCCGGGCAGGTCTGTACCTCGCCGACGCGGTTTTTCGTGCACGAGGACATTTTTGAAGAGTATTCGCAGGCATTTGTCGACCGCGTCGCTGCTACCATTGTTGGCAATGGAATGGAGACGGGCGTCGAAATGGGGCCGCTCGCCAATGAGCGGCGCGTCCCCGCTTTGATCGCGCTTGTCGAGGATGCCCGCGCCAAAGGGGCCACCGTGGCCACGGGCGGGGGTCGACTTGGTGATCGAGGTTATTTCTTTCAGCCCACAGTCCTGTTAAACGTGCCTGAAGATGCCATGATCATGCAGGAAGAACCCTTTGGTCCCATTGCAGTGCTCAATCCTGTGACATCGCTAGACCATGCCATAAAACAGGCCAATTCTGTACCCTATGGCCTTGCGGGATACGCTTTCACAAATCGGGCCGATTACATTGATCGATTGATCGACGAAGTAGAAGTTGGCAACCTATCAATCAACACACTGGAAGCCTCCATGCCCGAAACCCCATTCGGTGGCGTGAAGTCCAGTGGCTATGGTCGTGAGGGCGGGACTGAAGGTCTCGACAACTACATGATTGTCAAGAACGTGTGGCATTCTGCAAAGATTTTCTGATCTTAGGTCTGAACCAAACAAGATTTCACCTACCAAAACAGCCACTAGTTTCATTGCAGCGAAAGCCGGCTTTGTCCCGCGATCCCGACTTCCGTTCGCCCAGCAATTTTGCGGGCGCAGCGAAGGTCCGGTTTTATGGGCCACGATGCAGCAGGCGCGTTTGATAGCCAAGGTCGGCCTAGGGTCGGAAGTTGCGGTTCCGCCGATTACAGTCAACGACAGATTTATTCGCATAGCAGCCGTTAATGCATGGCGAAAGCAATGTCTGCTTCCTCAGTTGGTGGTGGCAAACAAAATTGCCTCCGAATAAATTTACAGCGCTAATACTACAGGCCTGCAGTTCAAGACGCGGGGCCTTATGATTAGAGGGCCCCTTAACCTATTTGCATCTTAGTACCAGCAGTCGACTTCAGTAACCCCAGACACATCGTAAGCTCCGACGACCTTAAATATTTAGCAACTCCAAGCAATGTGGGGTCGTTTGGTTTTGTAGTGTTGCCTCCATTGTCGATCTGTATTTGCGCCTCCCTAAACGAGAAGAAGACTTCGCCGTTCTGACTTACATCGCATCAGAGAATTTAAGTTTTGAAAACCCTGTAGATCGCAGGGATCACCAGAACCGTCAGAAGGGTTGAACTTAGCAGTCCGAACAAGAGCGAGATTGCCAACCCCTGGAAAATTGGGTCGAACAGGATCACGCCTGCGCCGATCATGGCGGCTACCGCTGTCAAAAGGATCGGTTTAAACCGGATCGCGCCTGCTTCGATTAGGATATCAAGTTCCGACTTTCCTTCTCTGTTTGCGTTGCGGATGAAATCCACGAGCAGGATCGAGTTTCTGACAATGATCCCCGCCAGCGCGATGAAGCCGATCATGGACGGCGCCGAGAACGGGGCATTCAACCACCAGTGGCCAAGCATGATACCAAGGAACGTCAAAGGGATCGGCGTCAGAATGACCAGAGGCAGTTTGAACGACCCGAATTGGGCCACAACAAGAATGTAAATCCCTAAAAGAGCAACGGCAAAGGCCGCCCCCATGTCGCGGAACGTGATGGCTGTCACCTCCCACTCGCCATCCCACAGCAAGGTTGGGTGGGATTCATCGGTTGGTTGCCCCATCAGTTTGATTTGCGGTTTCTGTCCCTCAGCCCACTCCATTTGATCCAAGGCATCCGACACCGCCAGCATACCATAAAGCGGACTTTCATAGCTGCCGGCAAGCTCTGCCATGACCATTTCGGCCGCACGGCCGTTATGGCGGAACACCGGGAAAGAGGCCTGCTCTTCCACGATTGAGACCACATCCCCAAGCTCAACCACACCTCGTGCGCCCGGTAGAACGTTGGCTGGGACCGGCGTCGAAAGGAACAACTCATCAACCACTTTTTCGGATTTGCCTCGCTCTATTCTAATCGGGATCGGATATCGTCCTCCACCACGATGGGAGTACCCAACCAGTGTGCCGTGGTTCAGGATGGCAAGTGTCGAAAACACATCCGCCTCCTGCACCCCGAAAAATTCGAGCTGGTCCGGCGAAACATCCACGCGAAGCTTTCGCGGCTGCTCACCAAAACTATCATCAACATCAACGATAAAGGGAACACTTTCGAACGCTGCACGTAACTTGCGGGCCGTCTCACGTCGGGTTTCAGGATCCGGGCCATAAACTTCTGCCAGCAAGGTCGCAATAACCGGTGGCCCTGGAGGGGGTTCAACCGTCTTCAGGCTGGTGCCAACGGGCAAGTCCAACCTCGACAACTGCTCTCGGATGTCCAAGGCGATTTCGTGGCTCGTTCGGTCGCGGTGATGTTTTGCGTCCAGATTTATCTGAACATCGCCGAGATGCGGCAGTTCGCGCAGGTAATAGTGTCGGACAAGGCCGTTGAAGTTGAACGGTGCGGCATCGCCAGCATGCGTTTGAACTGACAAGACCTCAGGCAATTTCAGCACAGTACGGGCCACCAGTTGGGCGACCGCATCGGTATCCTCAACCGAACTCCCTTCCGGCATGTCCACGACAACAGAGAGCTCTGATTTGTTATCAAAGGGCAGCAGCTTGACCGTAACATCCTTGGTGTAAAGCATCGTGAGGGAGCCAAACGACAAGGCTGCGGCGACCAAAAGGAACAGACCGCTTGTTGCTTTGGATGACAATACTGGTTTGGCAACAGCCGCATAAGCCCGCCCGAGTGCACCACCAGAATGTGCGTCTTCGTGGGTGTGATGCGCTGGCGCTTTCCCGCTAACCTTGACCATGAGCCAAGGCGTGATGATGACGGCCACAAAGAACGAAAAGATCATGGCCACCGACGCGTTCACAGGGATCGGGCTCATGTATGGCCCCATAAGGCCCGAGACGAACAGCATGGGCAGCAGGGCTGCCACAACGGTCAGTGTTGCAACAATGGTCGGGTTGCCCACTTCAGCCACGGCGTGAACAGCCTTGGTGACGCGGTCTCCTTTACCGGGCATGGCCCAGTGGCGGGCGATGTTCTCAATCACCACGATGGCATCGTCAACCAGGATGCCGATGGAAAAGATCAGTGCGAACAGCGACACGCGGTTCAGTGTGTACCCCAGTATCCAGGCCGCAAATAGGGTCAGCAAAATAGTAACCGGAATGACAACCGCGACCACGATGCTTTCACGCCATCCAATAGCGATCAGCACAAGCCCAACGATGGACACAGTGGCAAGTCCCAGATGAAACAATAGCTCATTGGCCTTTTCATCAGCGGTTTCGCCGTAGTCACGGGTGATCTCGATCTCGATACTGTCGGGAATGAGATGACCTTCCAGACCATGCAACGTATGCAAAATGTCTTCTGCCACGGTGACCGCGTTGGCACCTGCGCGTTTAGCAAGCGCCAGGGTGACCGCAGGCACACGACGAAAATCACCATTCGCGTCAAGCGTTACGTTCGAGACAATCTTTTCCGTGCCATTTCCAACGAATTCCACCGTGGCAACGTCGCGGACATATAACGGCCGATTGTCGCGACTTGTCAGCAAAAGGTTGCCTATTTCCGTTGATGTTTTCAGCGTGTTGCCAGCGACAAGCATAATCTGTTGGCCGGCGTCGCGCACCATTCCAGTAGAAAACACTCGGTTCGCACCTTCGACTTTGCCGGCAAGTTGCTGAAGCGTAACCCCATAAAGCGCAAGCCGTTCAGGATCAGGGGAAATGCGAATGGTTTCGGATGTTTCTCCAACAATGTACGTGAAGCCAACATCGCTAATTTTTGTGAGTTCAACCTGCAATTCACGCGCAACACGGGTCAGATCATTGGCGGTGATATTCTGGCCACCACCTTTGGGCGTCAGGGTGAGAGACACGATAGCCACATCGTCAATGCCTCTTCCGATAATCAGAGGCTCGTTAATCCCGACGGGAATGCGATCCATGTTTGCCCGGATTTTTTCGTGAACACGCAAAATTGCAGCGTCCGAGGCAGTGCCCACGAGAAAACGGGCCGTAACCATCGCGTAATCATCTTGCGTCTGGGAATAGACGTGCTCTACCCCGTTCAGACCTTTGACAATACTTTCGACCGGTTCGGTCACAAGCTTGACCGCATCCTCCGCACGCAATCCCGGAGCCTGTATATGGATGTCGACCAATGGAACCGAGATTTGTGGCTCTTCCTCGCGGGGCAGGCTGACCAGTGCAACTAAGCCAACCGCAAGTGCTGCGATGATCATCAAAGGTGTCAGTGCAGATTGAATGAAAGCTTTGGTCAAGCCACCGGCGATACCCAAAGGGTGTTTTGGTGATCGCTCAGTCATTGTTCATCACCAGAGTTTCACCGGAACGCAAACCAGAGAGGATTTCGACCACTACGCCGTCTTCAATGTCATGGGACATGCCCAGCACGACCGCCCGTTCAATCACCGAGCCGTCTTGCCCTTTGATCGTCACAAAATCCAAGCCCATGCGAGATTGTACTGCATCCTGCGGAACAACCAATGCACTGCGGATGCCAATCGGCAGGCGAACGAGTACGCGGGCGTCAACAAATTCAGTCGCCAAGTTATCAACTTCAACGTCAGCGATAACCCGACCATTTTCTATCAGGGGGTAAATCTTGGCCAATGTGCCTGTATAGGCAGGGTCTGTCCCTTCGATATGGATCTGATCGCCCTGTACTAGATTTGCAGCGTGTCGCTCCGGGACTGCCAAGCGTAAATAGAAGCCACCACCACCGATAACGGCGATAGATTCACCGGGTAAAACCACCGAGCCTCTGGTGATAGGAACCTGCAACACACGTCCGCTCACTGGGGCCAAAACTGTGCCTTCATCCATCCGCTGCACCAAAACGTCTCGCTCTGCGGAAACGGTGCTTATCCGACCACGCAGGACTTCAACCTCGGTTTGTAATCCATCGACACGTTGAGCGGTCGTGCTCCCGCGGGCTAGCAGCGTTTCACCGCGGGTCAGTTCTGTTTCGGCATTCTGCAATTGGGACTCTAAGGATACCATCGTCGCATCGATTGCCGCCATCTGGAGCTGAAGCTTTTCGTCATGGACAAGGCCAATGACTTCGTTTTCGAAAACGGTATCCCCTTCGGACACCTCAATGCTTTTTACGATGCCACCAAGCTGACTTCTGGCAGAAATACGATCTCGAGTTTCTATGCGTGCAAAGACGGCCTTCCACTCCTGAACTTCGACCAAGTGAACTTCTTCGGCGGTCGACAAAATCGGCCATCCAGAAATAAGCAGGGCAAGTCCCACCACGACTTTCAGCGTTTGCATATTTCTGTCTCCGAATTGTCAGCTCATGGGTTTAGGCTGGCGTCACAGAGACAACATATTCTGTTTTTTGAATTTTAAAAGATGGCAGATTATCGCAGACGTCAAAAGGCTGCTGTCGGACTAATTCGAACCAGTCTCTGCAGGGGAAAGGAAGCCGCCTTTCATGCTGCGCCGAGTTGGCACCACTCAGCAAGATCAGTGGTGCGGTGAAGTTTGAAATTGTCTCGTGAGTAAAGGTGACGTTCCTGGTTGAAATGATTGTGAACAAAGGCGTGGACGCAGACGAAAATTTGCAAACTTCGCATGCACCGAACCCACAGCATGACCCGTTCTCTTCGTCTAAACCAAAGGTGTGAATTCTCCGCCCGATTGTTCATCCAGCGGCCGGTTTCCTGTATCCGCGCGTTCCCAATAACTTTCATGGCAAACCAAAAGTCCTGCGAAACGCTCGGAGCAGAACTAGCTATTAGCCTGATCAATTTGTTTAAGACCGTTTGTGCTTAATGTAACTCGCCAGTAGGCCTTCGATATTGGCTTTTCCTATTGGGTTTTGGCTATGTACGTAGAAGTCCAACTCGGGGTGGAAGCCCACGTTGAACCCAGAGTTTACTCGCTCTCCCATATCACCCTCAACCATGGCTTTGACGATGTCATGGCCTGTTGGTTCGTCGTCACCCAAATCGTGATCGAAACTAATGTAAATTGGTGGCCCATATACGGACAGTACTTGCTCAACCTGCAACAGGGATCTGGCTACATGCCAAGGTCTACCATCGTTTGGAGGCTCACGTTCATCGTCGATAAATAATGCATAGACCATGTTAAATCATCTCTATTCTTGTTCTCTGAGCCGTTGAGAAGGAGGAGTAGCAGCCCCTCTATAATATTAAGTGCAATGTCCCAATTTTGATACAGAGACCCACGCGCTTAAATTCCTAAATTAAACTTTGCGTTTCAAATGGAAAATCAAGATTTTTTTAACAAATTAGAGATGCTAGCTTTTGATTCTAACATGCGCTGCCACTGCGTATTCTTCGGGTCGAGCTCCACCAGTTTCTTGGCTATCTCCAAGCTGTCCGAGTAAAGTTTCAGCGCGGTTTCAGTATCCCCTTGCTCCTGCTGCAGGCAATGCCGCGCGTAGATGCTATCCATCAGGTGCAGATAACGGAGCAAAACGTCTGGTTCATCCTAACTTGAGGACAAACAAGAGCAAATTGACTACTCGACTGATCCTATTAACATACAAATCATGATTTAAACCTCATAACCAAAATCGGAGTATGTAGTCACCCTGTAGTCAAACAGAATAAAATCACGAGATATTGGCGTACAAATTAGTAATTGCGAAACCTGATTTCCTCAATGAAATCAAGCTGGTACCCAAGGCCGGACTCGAACCGGCACGCCCGTTAAGGCGGGGGATTTTGAATCCCCTGCGTCTACCATTCCGCCACTTGGGCCGCTGGGGAAGATGTACCCAAGCCTGAGACCGACGTCTAGTGTAAATTCGCATTAACCTGCTAACGAATTATTTGCTTGCACTCCGTCGCCAAATGCCTACGCAGAACCGCAACGTTTAAAGGTGGATTTCGTATGGTGCAAAGGCTTTACAACTCAACAATGCAGCTTGCAAACCATCCGCGCGCGCTTTGGGTGTTAGCTTTTGTCAGCTTCATAGAAAGTTCAATTTTTCCGATACCACCTGACGTCATGATGATTCCAATGATTTTGGCGCGCCCCTCTCGCGCGTGGCTCATCGCACTGGTTGCATTGGTGTTCTCAGTGCTCGGTGGTCTTTTAGGGTATGCCATCGGCTTCTTTGCATTTGAGCAGATAGGCCAGCCAATTCTAGCCTCGCTGGGTAAGGCTGACGCTATCACAGAATTCAACACTCGGTTCAACGATTTTGGCTTCTGGGCCGTTCTTGGTGCAGGCATTACGCCGTTTCCCTTTAAGGTCATTACGATAATGTCCGGTTGGACAGGCATGCCATTACTGACTTTCGTCGCAACCGCCGTATTGGCACGTGGTATCCGGTTTTTTTTAGTCGCCGCACTTCTATGGAAGTTTGGGGCTGCAATCCGTGAATTTATCGAAAAATATTTCGGCATAATTTCAACCGTATTCCTCATACTTCTTTTTGGTGGATTTATGCTGGTAAGGTACATGTAATGCTTCAGCGACGAAACTTGATCCTGCTGCTCACTGCATTTTCAATTACTATGATTTTTGGAGCTTGGGTATTTCAATACATCCTAGGCTACCCACCGTGTAAACTATGCTACTACCAGCGTTATCCACACTGGAGCGCCGCTGGTTTTGGAATTTTGGCACTGTTGTTTAGAAGAACACTGTTCCTCTACGGTGGCGCTATATCAGCAGCGATCACTGGCGCTATTGGTATTTATCACAGTGGTGTTGAACGAAAGCTTTGGAAGGGACCATCCACGTGCACGTCTAGCGATGTAAGCGGACTCTCAGCAGATGAATTATTCAGTCAAATCATGGCAGCACCTATGGTGCGTTGTGATGAGATTCCCTGGGAGTTGCTAGGTATTACAATGGCTAATTTAAACGCGCTGCTATCAATTGGTGCAGCACTTGTTTGGATCATGGCTGCGCAAATTAAACCCACCCATCAGGTTGCATGAGGATGGCCCGATTTTCGAGTCGACAAAAGTAAACTAGTCTCACTTTGAGCAATCCCATCTAAGCGTCGGACACTGCCCAAGACTTCATCAAGTTCTTCCAGCGTTTCTGTTCCCAATTCAAGGATTAAATCCCAACGGCCATTGGTCGAATGAATAGCTCGAACCGTTGTTAGTCCAAACAAACGACGTACAATCCTATCAGTGCCACGCCCCTCAATACTCAGCATCATCAGGGCGCGGACGGGATCACGCTTCGTGTCATCCTGTAAAACCACGGTGAACCCAACTATGTCACCATTTGAGCACAAACGTTCAATTCGCCCTCGCACGGTAGTCCGCGACACGCCTAAAAGACTTGCCAAACTTGACAGAGTTGTGCGGGCGTCATGCCGCAATGCTGAAATTAACTTACGATCAGTGTTATCCATAATGGCAGTTATTCCACCCGAAACGTTATATAATATTCCGATTTGAACATATTGGACACTGTCAAACAATACTTTACGGAAGTAATTTTTGACAAGTTCGATTTAAGTTGGAAAACAGTATGACGCAAAAAACCTGCCTTTTGATTGGAGCGCCCGTAGACTCCGGAAAACGTCGCCGGGGTTGCCTGATGGGTCCAGACGCCTATCGTACTGCAGGGTTACACGAGAGCTTATCCAATCTTGGACATGAGGTGATTGACCTAGGCAATTTGTCACCAGGCAAACACAAGATAACCGAGATCGACAGCCCTACCTTTGGTATGAAAGAAACTGCCAGTTGGACGAAGGCCCTTGCCAACGCAGCCGAATTGGCAATGGACCAAGGGTTTCCTCTCTTTCTTGGTGGAGATCACAGCCTTTCCGCAGGATCTGTTACCGGTGTGACCAACCACGCCGCAAAGAATGGCCGGGCACAATTTGTTCTGTGGCTGGATGCACATACCGATTTTCACACGCCACAAAGCACCGCTTCGGGCAATTTGCACGGTACTCCCGTAGCCTATTTCAATGGACGCGCTGGGTTTGACAGTTTTCCTCCTGTCGCTAACCCCGTACCTGACGAGAGAATTTGCATGATCGGCTTGAGATCTGTCGATGTTGCCGAGCGCGAGACCATTCAAGCCACTCGTATCCACTACCACGATATGCGGTCTATTGATGAACTTGGAATTACACGACCGCTGACCGCATTCCTTTCTAATGTGGCCAAACAGAATGGTGCGCTCCACGTATCACTTGATGTAGATTTTCTTGATCCGTCCATCGCGCCAGCAGTGGGAACAACGGTTCCCGGTGGTGCCACTGTCCGAGAGGCACACCTCGTCATGGAAATTCTCCATGAAAGCGGTTTGGTCACTTCAATGGATTTGGTCGAGTTAAACCCGTTTCTTGATGTACGCGGCCGTACGGCGAAACTTATGGTTGATTTAGCCGCGTCTGCACTTGGGCGTCGCGTGTTCGACCGAAACACCTAAATCTTCATGTAAGCACACGACCGAATGCCCTCACCCTCTGCACCGTCAGCCACTCCGTGTGCTCAATACCTGCCAAAATAGTCATTCCCGTCGCAATCTGAGGAACCACTGATGACCCAACCCTCCGCTAAAGCACTAGTTCCATTTGTCAGCGTCGATAATATGATGCGTCTTGTGAACCACATTGGGATTGAGCGAGCTCTAACAGATTTGGCGTCCTACATCGTAGAGGACTTCCATCGCTGGGAGCGTTTCGACAAGACTCCACGTGTCGCCAACCATTCAGAAGTTGGCGTGATCGAACTCATGCCTACCTCCGATGGAGAGGCTTATGGGTTCAAGTATGTTAATGGCCACCCCAAAAATACCTCAGAAGGCCTGCAAACCGTAACCGCCTTTGGTCTTCTCGCTGACGTTTATACTGGATATCCAGTTTTGCTGACCGAAATGACTATTCTTACCGCTCTACGCACAGCCGCCATGTCTGCCGTTGTCGCCAAATACCTCGCCCCCAAAAAAAGCGATACAATGGCCATAATCGGGAATGGTGCTCAGTCGGAGTTTCAGAGCCTCGCGATGAAGGCCATCATCGGACTCAAAACCGTGCGGCTTTATGATAAGGATTTCTCCGCCTCCCAAAAATGTGCCAGAAATCTTGTAAACAGTGGGCTAAATGTTGTGATTTGCAATTCGCCTGAAGAAGCTATTCAGGGCGCTCACATTATTACAACCTGCACAGCCGACAAACAAAACGCCACTATTCTCAGTGAGAATATGGTTGGCAGCGGCGTACACATAAACGCAATTGGTGGGGACTGCCCGGGAAAAACGGAGCTAGCGAGGGGTATTTTGTCTCGCGCTAGAATTTTCGTAGAATACGCCCCTCAAACCCGGGTCGAAGGTGAGATTCAACAGATGCCTAAAAACCACCCTGTTACAGAATTCTGGCGGGTTATCACCGGCTCAGAACCTGGTCGCCAAGATTCTCGACAAACCACACTGTTTGACGGCGTTGGCTTTGCAATCGAAGATTTCTCTGCACTTCGTTATATCCGAGACCAAGTCCACGTCACGCCGTACCACGTCAATCTAGATATGCTGGCAGACCCGGATGATCCCCGCGATCTATACGGTATGCTTGTCCGCTCCTCAGCATAGCTGATCCTGCCCCACCGTCTTTTGACTCGTTAAAAATGAATACATAACGGAAATTTGACGCATGAGGTGCAAATTAAACTTTGCACAAACTTCGATGTCATGCGTCGAGTTCTGCATCCCAGTACAAAAAATCCATCCAGCTACCATGCAGGTAGTTCGGAGGAAATTTGCGACCAAGATTACGCAGTTCCTCTGACGCTGGTTGACGCGGTGGTTTGCGCAAATTCATTCCAGCCCAACGCAAGCTTTTAGATCCTTTTCGAAGATTACATGGAGAGCACGCAGCTACGACGTTCTGCCAGCTCGTCACACCACCGGCAGCACGTGGCACCACATGATCGAATGTCAAATCACCGCGAGCCCCACAATACTGACAACAGAATTCGTCTCGCAGAAATAGATTAAAACGTGTGAATGCTACGCGCTTTTGTGGTCTTACATAATCCTTCAGAACAACCACACTTGGTATTTGAATAACGGTTGAAGGACTTCTTACTACCTCATCATACTCCGCTACGACATCAACCCGATCCATGTACGCCGCCTTAATCGCATCCTGCCAGGGCCACAGCGATAAAGGATAATAAGAAAGTGGTCTATAATCTGCGTTCAAGACGAGCGCCGGGTGCTGTGACCGCCCTAGAGGAGATCTTGTGAATTCCGTCCTGAAATCCGCATCCATAGTGGCACTCTCTCCGCCCGTTACGCCTCAATATTCGATCAAGGTGGGCACCCCGCCTTAATTATTCTCCTCACTATATATCGTGCCAGTCATCTGACAAGCCTCACAATCTATGATTTTTAACCTGATTAATCCCTCATTTGAAATCTATCATCCCAACACTGCATCAAAGCCCGTGTGAGAATTGAATATAATGGTAGCTTTTGCCCTCGGCGTTTGTGCTAACTCAACAAATTATCTAGCAATTTAAAGAAAGGTTGATCACTTAATTCCCAACGCTAGAAAAATTAAGCACATTTCAAATCTTCTGAATTTGAAACTGAGTTTTTACCGTTGAGAGGGTCAAAACCAAAAATGCTTGCTTAGATTTGAACCCAACTTAATTATCTGTTTAAAACGCCCATTTAGTATCAATGCACCAGAAGCTTACACCTCGGACTCAATCATTTCACCAGCGCTTGAGACCACTCAAATCAAATGTTTTTGATAGCATCAGCGATACGCGCACATCATCTTGTCCAATCATCGAAAAAATACTATTGCGACCGATGGCATTTGTTACATTTGCATCGACCGAAAAACCTGAAGAGGCTGTATACCTCATTCCAGCGGCCCAAGTCATCTTATCGCCATCCAAGAAAACCGGGGTCGCTTCAGCGATAAGGTCAAGACCATCTGTCACGGCATAATTCAAACCAAGCCCCAAGCCAGCTATTCGGTTTCCTGACCAACCAGAAGCCTTCGGATTTGCCGTTAGTGTCAGACCGCTCGCAGTTTTGAAACTTGCTGCGGCTTCGGCAAAAAACACACCCTTGCCCGGCTGGTTATCCATTTGGCGTCCGAACAGGACACGCGCACCCAGTGAAAATGGATTGCCGCTGTTTTGATCCATAAACCGCAGTTTTCCTCCGATCATGTAGCGGATGACCGTGGTTGGGATTAGGCTGCTCGGCGCCGATGGGCTATCCGAAGGCTGTTCAAAAATGGCCTGGACTTCAAAGTCTTGATCGGGACTGAAGCCCAGCATGACTCCAGCGTTATTGTTACTACCGTACCAACCGCCAATCCGCATTTTACCCGGCTCCAACACATCGGCCGACATAAGAATTAACCCGTCCTGCTGTAGATTTTCCTCACGGCGTGTCACCTGAGCGGGAACGCCAAGGTAGCTTACTTGCCGTTTTGCACCAGGGGTGTAAACCAATCTGGCACCAGCAAGAACTTCGTCGCCCTCGGGCCAGAATGTCAGCACACTGGTAGCCGGCGTTACGCCAATACCGTTAGTCAAATAACCATCAAGTGCTATTTTTGGGGTTACATTGTATCGTCCCCCAACGGTCCAGACTGGAACTTTTTTGTAACTCCCATCACTGGCTATCGTGTTTCCACCGCTAATTGGTGCATCGATTGCGCCAAAAAACGACAGCCGATTACCGGCTAAGTAGCTGACGCCAGTACCAATTGAAGCGATCGTTCCGTAAAACTGGGTTCCAGCGATCGTTTCCGGATAAAATGATACCGAGGGGGTGACGTGGAATTGAAGTCGATCCGTCACTAGGAAAGAAACCGGAACTTTCAAAGCACCAATCAACTCTTGTGGCTGGTGCGGACCTCCCCAAATGTCAGCTTCGATGTTGACAATGCTTTCCACTGATCCGAGCGCTGAAACCGCCAAGCGCCCGGTGTCTAATATCTTATATTTCCCCCAAAGGGCCACAGTTTCCATACGAATGTCTGGGTAAAGACCATTGATCGGCTCTAACGTTGGGTCTTCATAAACTTGTAGATCTAGTCCAAAAGTCAGCTTGTCGCTTGGCGAGTAACTGCCACCACCGAAATATAGCTGATTGCCAGTCGCACCGCCGCGATCATTCGCCTGGAATGTGCCAACAGAAAACTCAACCGTGCCCTCGTGATAAGTGTTTGCCGTCTCAAGTCCAATTATTCTATTCGGATGATTTTCCAATACGTTTAGCTGGCTCTGTGCAAGTACAAATCCTGCAGCAAAAACTGCGCCAGTAATTATGGCACCACCAAGTACTGTCTGCTTCGAGCTTTGAGCCAAACCAACCGCCATGCGACACTCCAATGTGATAACCAAAATCGTTTATATAGGTGCGAGATCATGGGGCAAGCAGCAAAAGGTATTTAGCCTAATTGAGAAGAAAACGTTGTCATGCTCACACTCATGAAGATAATGCGGCAGTATTGCGTCCACCCGCTCATCCAAGATGCAATTTATCCCTCATAAATGCTAGCGCAACGCTAAGTCCGTCCGGCGCAATGCCATGGGCTGTTCCCTTCATAATGTGTGCATAAACATCAGTGAAGCCAGCCTTTTGCAGTGCTTCGGCAGCTTCAGGCAAAGATTGAGGCGGAACCACGTCATCCAAATCACCATGCAACAACAAAACTGGCGGCCTGCTGATTGCCTCATCCTCCAGAAGTTCTGGAGCTAACAATCGACCAGAAAATGCAACGATACCTGCTAACTCGTCCTCGCGACGCGGTCCAACATGCAAGCTCATCATTGTACCTTGGCTGAAACCGAACAATACCACCTGTTCAGGCAGCAAATCTTCATCCACCATAACAGCGTCCAAAAACGCATTTAAATCATCAACCGCGGAAGACATGCCGCGCATACTCTCTTCCTCGGAAGAACCATCAATCCAAGGTATTGGAAACCACTGTAAGCCAGTCGGCATACCAGAAATTTTCTCAGGAGCATCCGGAGCCAAAAATAAAGTATCCGGTAAGTGCTCGCCCATAGGTTCGGCCAATCCCAGAAGGTCAGCACCGTTTGCACCATAGCCGTGAAGAAAAATTACAGCTGATCGCGTGATGCCCGATTGAGGCTCGACCCGTCCAGCTTTTAAAACGCGAGTCATCGAATTCCTTCCCTGTCTTTTGCAACACGGTAGTAGGCCCATAATAGGCGAGCCGCAACCGACCTCCAGGGAGACCACGCTTGCGCCATGCTCCGGAGAGAACTCTCTGTCGGCCGCGCCTCCAGCTTAAAAAGGAGCCTAGTGGACTCCTGTAACGCAAGATCGCCTGAAGCGAACACATCAGCCCGTCCTAGCGAGAACATGGCGTAAATTTCAGCAGTCCAAACTCCGACTCCGATGACTTTCGTAAGAGTTTGAACGACCTGATCACTGGGTAGCGCGCGCAGACCAGTGTAATCAATGCGCGCCTCGGCGAGCGCACGAGCATAACGCATTTTTTGACGACTCAACCCACAACCTTTGAGATCTTCATCACTCGCAATTATGATTTTTTCAGATTTTGTTAAGCTGGCGCTCTGCATTCGGCTCCAAATTGCTTTAGCCGACGCCACACTTACCTGCTGGCTGACAATAGCACTCAGTAATTCTTCAAAACCATCTTCTCGTAAACGCAGTGGCAATGGGCCCGTCTGTTTGATCGCCCAAGCAAACCGAGCGTTTTCCGATGCCAACCAATCAGCTCCTTCCGCGACACAATCTGCCGTATAAATTAAACGTTCAACGCCCATGACTGCCTCTCTTAGAGCTTCACCAACATGGCGCGAAAAATGCTGAGCGACAAGCACTGGACGTCCATTGTTTTACAAGCTAACGCTTCTTTTCATGATACACCAAGTTGATGATACCAACGCTAAGCGAACCGTTATAATTCTCGTGTGTGCTCAGGCATTTTTGGGGGCCCAAATGCCTATGCTCTTTACAATTGGCGGCCTGGCTGGCCAGTCGCTGGCCTCAAATATTTGTTTTGCTACCTTGCCTATTTCACTAATTGTTCTTGGCTCCATGCTGTCAGCAACCCCTATCTCGGCGTGCATGCAACGATACGGTCGGCGTGCTGGTTTTTTTGTAGGCACTTTTGGTGGCGCTGTTGGTGGAGGCATTGGTGCATACGGCCTGTTTCTAAATTCTTTCCCCGTATTTTTGATCGGCTCGTTTTTAACTGGGATTTACATGAGCTCTCAGGGTTTCTATCGATTCGCAGCCTCTGATACCGCTTCCGAAAGCTTCAGGCCCAAGGCAATTTCTTTTGTAATGGCTGGCGGCCTCGTGTCGGCGATTATCGGTCCTCAACTAGTAAAGGTAACTGCAGACTCCATGGTAGTACCGTTCATGGGTACTTACCTAGCAATAATTATAATCAATATTATTGGATCAACGCTATTTCTCTTTATTAAAATCCCACGTCCCGCGGTATTAAAGGCAGACGCTCCGAAGGGGCGTACTCGTTGGCAACTTATTACGACACCACGCATTGCCGTCTCGGTAATCTGTGCAATGGTGACCTATGCCCTCATGAACCTTGTCATGACCTCAACTCCTCTCGCAGTCGTCGGCTGTGGGTTTGACAAGAACGCTGCGGCTGACGTCGTCTCGGCACACGTGTTGGCTATGTTTGTTCCCTCGTTCTTCACTGGACATTTAATTTCTAGGTTCGGCGTCGAGAAAGTCATTGCAGCGGGATTGATTATTCTCGCCGGTGCTGGCGCTGTCGCGCTCCAAGGTGTGGAGCTTGAAAATTTCTTTATTGCACTGACCCTTTTAGGGCTTGGCTGGAACTTTGGTTTTATCGGCGCAACAACTATGCTGGCTGGCGCCCACGAGCCGCAAGAACGCGGACGTATGCAGGGCATGAATGACCTGATCGTATTTGGCGGCGTAACCTTCGCCTCTGTAGCTTCAGGTGGACTTTTAAACTGCTCGGGCGGCGACGCCGTGACCGGATGGACGAGCGTCAACCTTGCCATGACACCTTTCCTAATGCTGGCAGGTGGATCTTTAATCTGGCTAATGTTCAGGCAAGAGGAAGCTTAAAGAATAAAAAGTATAGATCGGCCATTAGAATTTTTTTCGTCACCAGCGTCCCGAGAAGGCCCTGAACATTAAGCTGCTCTTTTGTGAGAACGCACTTATACCCAGAACCCCGTCAGCAACACGACAGGGCTGATTAATTACCTGTTTCAGAATTGTCTCTGTTTGCCAGGCTGCAAAAAAAGCTTGGCCGACATGCCTATTTACCACACGGCGAGAACGACGGGCTCGCTCCAACCTTTCAAGCCCTGACCTTGCAAGGTCTATAAGTGCCTCATGCCGACCATCTACGAGAGGCACCCGATTTCGCGCTTCTAGCGCCGGAATCGCACGAAACCAGTTAGATAGGCCCATCGCAACGCCAACATCTCGCGCAATATTTTCTTGAATGTCGCCCAAGGCTCTCGCGGCGACGTACATAAGCGCCCCTGAAGTTTGATCGAGGTAACGCTCAAAGTGCTTAAAATCCTGAAATGGATCTTTATAAATGTCCCAGCGACGAGCCTCTACCAACAAGTCAAGAACACCCGCAGCATGTTCGTCAAGAACTGAAGCCAATGGTGAAACGACATTGTGTCGCCGCGTGTCTTTGCCCTCTTTTATTTCAGCCAGAGCATCACGCCACCATTGCAAACGCATTTCAGCAATCATGCTTTCCTCGGTCACCCATGGTGCACGTGCAACTTCCACGTTGAGTGCGTAAATTGGAAACAACACCGTCCGAGTGGCAGGGCTTGCCGCCATCACCGCTGCAAAACGGTCCGGATCGCCCCTATTAACAATCTCTGCGCAGGCTGAAAGATCGTCTGCGTAATGTTGGCTTATATTTGCATCGCTACGCACGTAAAATATCCAGCACCCTCATTATGATTACTTCAAAAATTCTATCTTGGATTCGTTCGTTACCGCATTGAGAAATATGCTCGCTGCCAATCCTGATTGAACAATTCCTGCTTCTCGCAACTGGTAATTCAACCCCCAAAAGCATTTCGAAAATTCAACGAACTCTCACAGCCCCATCACGCATCAACTTCCAGTTTAAAGCTTCCAGCAATGCCTCAAACGATGCATCAACGATATTGGCCGAAACGCCAACGGTCGCCCAGCGATGCCCATCATCGTCCTCAAAATCGATTATCACGCGCGTGACAGCTTCTGTACCACCATTTGTTATGCGTACTTTAAAATCAACAAGACGAACATCCTCAGTCAGCCGCTGATAAGGACCAAGATCCTGCTTCAACGCCTGCCAGAGAGCGTTTACTGGTCCGTCATCACTCATTTCTTCGGCATGTTCATTTTTGAAATAAGACGTAGTCTTTGAGCCGCTCGGCATCTGCACGGTTACCACAGCTTCAGACTCAACAACCAAATTCCCTCGTGCATTGCGACGGCGTTCAGAAATCACACGGTAGCGTTCCACATCAAAATAGCTCTCACGAGTTCCCAATTCCTCTCGCGCCAGAAGCTCAAAACTCGCTTGCGCTGTATCGTAGGAATAGCCTTCGGATTCACGTTCCTTGACAACATCTAAAATACGGCCAAGCGCTGGATCATCCTTTTCAACGCTTATACCAGCCTCACTCAGACGACGGCGTAGGTTTGATTGCCCAGCTTGGTTCGACATGGGAATGACGCGGGCATTTCCCACGACAAATGGCTCTATGTGTTCGTAGGTCGACGGATCCTTGAGGATCGCGCTGGCGTGCAGGCCAGCTTTGTGGGCAAAAGCACTACCACCAACATACGGGGCTTGCTTCATCGGAACGCGATTCAAGATATCATCCAACAGTCGACTCGCCTGCGTCAGACCCATCAGATTTTCTTTCGTGACGCCGGTTTGATAGGAACTATTGTAGGGTTCTTTGAGCAACAACGTTGGGATGAGACTTGTTAAGTTGGCATTACCACAACGTTCTCCAAGCCCGTTTAAAGTGCCTTGCACTTGACGTGCGCCAGCGTCAATTGCCGCAAGCGAGCCTGCAATGGCGTTTTCGGTATCATTGTGCGTGTGAATGCCAAGGTGTTCGCCGGGTATGCCAGCAGCAATCACCGCGCGTGTAATGTTTTCAATCTCGCCTGGTAGAGTACCCCCATTTGTGTCGCATAGCACGACCCAGCGCGCGCCCGCGGTGAAGGCAGCCGTCACGACTTCAAGAGCATATTCAGGGTTGGATTTGTATCCATCAAAAAAGTGCTCGGCGTCAAACAACGCCTCGCGCCCTTGTTCTACCAAATAAGAAATCGAGCGAGAAACATTTTCCGTGTTTTCAGACAAGGTGATGCCTAGCGCAGTCTCAACATGAAAGTCGTTTGTTTTGCCCACCAAACAGACTGCCTCTGTTCCAGCATTGATCACCGCAGCCAAAACATTATCGTTTTGCGCCGACATTCCCGCTCGCTTGGTCATTCCGAATGCCGCGAAAGTTGCCTTTAACTTTGGGTGTGTCTCAAAGAATTCACTGTCCGTAGGATTCGCCCCTGGCCAACCGCCTTCGACGTAATCAAGGCCAAGACTGTCTAGAACCTTAGCAATCTGCTCTTTTTCGGCAGTGGAGAACTGAACGCCTTGTGTTTGCTGACCATCACGAAGCGTCGTGTCATAGAGGTAGAGACGTTCCTTAGTCATGTTTTGCTTCCCAGCTTTGGGGTTCAACCACATAAAATATTGCTGACGTTTGCGCTGAATTTATTCTCATCACAATAAGCTTTCCAGTTTCGATGCGTCAAAACCGGCTGCGGGTAACAGTTCAACACCAGACTTACTCATGCGCACTTCAACTCCAGCCTCAACAAACGCCGCCTTCAATCGATCTACCTCAGAAAAGTTTTTGCTTTTCATTGCGTGGGCTCGTGCGTCCGCCAATAAGGCCTCAAAACCTGACAAATCGGCACCACGCGCCCATTCACCATGGTTATCTTCAAGCAAACCCAACATTAATGCACCTGCCAGCAATTCTTCAGTGTTGCCTGCATTGGCTAGGCGGTGCAACTCCGTGATTGCACCTGCTGTATTCAAATCATCGGCTATCGCGGCAACGATCCCAGTTGGAATGATTGCGGATGGCGCGCACCCATTGGTCGATTTACGCCATTTGCGCAAAGTTGCTTCAGCCTCGCCAGCCTTCTTCGCAGTCCAGTCCATGGGCTTGCCATAATGCGTTGATAAAAAGACAAAACGAATTACCTCCCCCGGAATACCCTGATCCAAAAGATCGCGAACAGTGAAAAAATTACCGAGACTCTTGGACATTTTTTTGCCCTCAACTTGCAGCATTTCATTATGCAGCCAGTACCGAGCAAACTCGCTCTCAGGATAGGCGCAGCAACTCTGAGCCACCTCATTTTCATGGTGCGGAAACATCAAATCGTTGCCGCCACCGTGGATATCAAACGACGATCCCAGTAACTCAAGCGACATGGCAGAGCATTCAATATGCCAACCCGGACGTCCCCTACCCCAAGGTGAGCCCCAGCCCGGCTGGTCGTCTCGCGATGGTTTCCACAAAACGAAATCCATCGGATCTTCTTTGTACGGCGCAACTTCAACTCGCGCGCCGGCAATCATATCATCAACAGATCGCCCCGAAAGAGCGCCATAGTCCGAGTATTTCCGCACGCGGAAAAGAACATGGCCATTTCCTTCGTAGGCAAACTCATCGGAGATCAGCTTTTCGATCATCGCAACCATTTGCGGGATATATTGGGTCGCGCGTGGCATTGCGTTTGGTTCAATCGAACCCAACGCGCTCATGTCATCAAGATACCAGCGGATGGTCTCCTCAGTGATCTCACCAATTTGGCGTCCACTTTCTGCGGCACGGGCGTTAATCTTATCGTCTACGTCGGTGAAATTACGTACATAAGTGACATGTTCCACGCCATATATGTGCCGTAGAAGCCGATACAAAACATCAAACACGACAACCGGTCGAGCATTGCCTATATGTGCTCGGTCATAGACCGTTGGGCCGCAAACATACATACGCACATTGTTAGCATCGATTGGCTCAAAGACCTCTTTTCTGCGGGTCCTAGTATTGTGCAGCTTTATCGTCGTCATCTCTCGTCCTCGTACGGCCACAAAGGCACAATTACGCTCGCGGCGGGCTTAACAACTTCAAATCATGATGGAAATAGAAGAACGTCCCGCCGGATTTTTTCAGCAGGTAATGCAACAAATTATGATGAAGCGTTTACTGTTCATGCCTTTTTACCTAGCGCAGAGCTGTCGTTGCGGTCAAGCCTGTTGAAAGATTGATCATATCCACTTTTTTTGCGCTAAGCTACAAATTGTTAACAGTTTTCAGTATACCTAGATAGGCTCCGCTCTAGCGCGTCTAAAATGGCAACTTGGCGGAAATCCCAACGCATTCAGGCAAGCCTTCCGCTCTATTCTAATACTACAGCGTGTTGTCGCAACCTTGGCAAAATCCTTCAACATTTATCAAAATACGCCTAGCGTAACTGATCAAAAGTTCGCCAATTAATCACATTTTGGATTTAAAGAAGAGTTGTGGAACGTTGAAATAAGTACACGCAAAATTAGGTAAATCAATAAATCACATTTGACGAATCTATAACGCTCTGCCTCATTGCCTTTAGAAACGGAAACAGGACTCCGGCACCGTGCAACTTTCTCACAGAGTAACGAACATCACAGAAGGCAGCTCCGACGGCTGGGATATTTTTTACAAAGCCCGTCAGATGATTTCAGAAGGTAAATCTGTCACTGAACTGACGATAGGAGAGCACGATACGCGGACCGATCCTGAGATACTTAAAGCCATGAACCACGCTGCCTTAAGTGGCCATACAGGTTACGCCGTTGTCCCTGGCACCCAATCTCTGCGCGAAACTGTAGCTGCGCGTATTCAGAAAAATACAGGAGCGCCAACTTCTTATCGGAATGTTCTCATCACGCCAGGTGGCCAATCCGCTCTCTTTGCCGCGCACATAGCCACCAACGAGCCGGGTGATCATGCGTTATTTATCGAGCCTTATTATGCAACCTATCCGGGAACGATCCGAAGCGTAGGCGCAAGGCCTATCGCTATTTCAACCAGTGCGGAGCACGCTTTCTTGCCTCGCAAACAAGATATCATTGCGGCTGCGACTGGGGCCAAATCGCTCCTGATCAACTCACCAAACAACCCAACCGGCGCAATTTATGGCTCGCAAACTCTTCACGACATTGCTCAAATCTGCCAAACACACGGCTTATGGTTAATTTCGGATGAGGTCTACGACACGCAGATTTGGGCAGGCAAACACACCAGCCCTAGGGCCTTACCTGGGATGCTCGAACGTACGCTCGTTATTGGCTCAATGTCGAAGTCTCACGCTATGACAGGAAGTCGGGTCGGCTGGATCGTAGGTCCAGAAACTGCCATTGATCATTTGATCAATCTAGCCACTCACACGACCTATGGTGTGGCTGGTTTCATTCAGGACGCGGCTGAATTTGCTTTAAAGCAGGGGGCCCAACTTGAAGAAAAAATTGCCGCGCCTTTCCGTCGCCGGCGTCTCTTGGCGCAAGACATACTTGACGCACAAAGCATAGTTGGGTTGATGCCATCGCAAGGAGGCATGTATTTAATGCTTGATATCCGCTCGACTGGGCTCACCGGTGAAGAATTCGCTGATAGCCTGCTGGACGCGCACCAAATTGCTGTAATGCCCGGTGAAAGCTTCGGTCAATGCGCCTCAGGACATATCCGCGTGGCAATGACTGTGTCCGATAATGCCTTTGCCACGGCGCTGCGGAGCCTTGTTGGTCACGCTGAGTCAATAAAGCTGTAGGCCCAAAAGCGACATATGTCGCAAATAGATAAGACAGATCCAAACCAGATTCGCACATTTTGTGTCAGAGGTAATGCGATGCAAGGTGTACGCAGCAAAATTCAATTGGTGATTATCACCATCGGAGCCGAACGTGGTCGCGCCGCGCGCGGGCGCCCGAAATCTGCCGGTCATTATTAAATTTTGAAAATTTAACAGGATTGTGCAGTCTATGAATAAACAAATTCCTCGCCGTTCCGGAGGTCGTGTCGCTCGCCGCGCAGCCCGTTTAGCGCCTCTCGCTCAAGATATTCGCCCAGTACGCGCAGGGCTCGAAGGCGGCGCCTATCGTCCACTTTCAGAGAACGACATGCAGCGCATTCACGAAACTGCGCTGCAGGCGCTAGAACAGATTGGTCTTGCGGACGCCCCGCAATCTGGAATTGATCTTCTAACAGCTAAGGGCGCAATTCTTGGCGAAGACGGTCGGCTTCGTTTCCCGCGCGAACTGGTCATGGACGCACTTGCGTTGGCTTGCAAGGATATCACCCTGCCCGGCCGTGTTAAAGAAAATGATCTTCAACTCTTCGGAAATCGAGTACATTTTGGCACCGCCGGAGCGGCCGTGCACATGGTAGATGTCCACGGTCGAAATTACCGCGAGAGCACCGTGCAGGATTTGCACGATGCCGCTCGAATTTGTGATCAGCTGGACAATATCCATTTTGTCCAACGCCCTATGGTCTGTCGTGACATCGTCGATAGCCGAGATCTGGACCTTAATACTATCTATGCCGCTTGCTCTGGTACTACAAAACACATTGGTACCTCGTTTACCGATCAGTTCTTCGTAGCTGACGCTCTTGAGATGTTGCACATGATTGCAGGAGGCGAAGCAAAATGGCGTGAGCGACCCTTTGTCAGCAACTCGAATTGCTTTGTCGTTCCTCCACTGAAATTCGCAACTGAGTCCTGCCAAGTGATGGAAGCCTGCATTCGAGGTGGCATGCCAGTATTGTTGCTATCAGCAGGTATGTCAGGCGCCACCGCCCCGTCCACCATTGCCGGCGCTATCACACAAGCCACCGCAGAGTGTCTCGCCGGATTGGTTTATGTTAATGCGGTTGCACCCGGACACCCAGCCATTTTTGGAACATGGCCTTTCGGCCTAGATTTGAGAACCGGTGCAATGAGTGTGGGTTCTGGGGAACAGGCTCTTCTCAGCGCGGGCTGCGCTCAGATGCATAAATTCTACGGAATGCCTGGCGGCGCCGCTGGCGGTGCCTCGGATTCAAAAATGCCGGACATGCAGGCTGGATGGGAGCAAATGTGCTCGAACGTGATGGCCGGTTTATCCGGCCTCAACATGGTTTATGAAGCTGCTGGAATGCACGCCTCCTTACTCGGTTTTTGCCATGAGTCCCTGATCCTTAGCGACGATCTAATTGGCCAAGCCCTTCGTTGTGTTCGCGGCATTGAGGTCGATGAAACCACCCTTGCATTAGATCAGATGCATGAGGTCTGTCTCGGTGGCCCCGGTCATTATCTAGGCACAGATGCAACGCTCAGCCGAATGCAGACAGACCATGTTTATCCGACGCTTGGTGATCGAACATCACCAAAAGAATGGGCAGAATTAGACAAGCCAGACTTGATCGATAAGGCCATAGCGCGCAAAAACACCATTCTTTCAGAGCCTTCTGTTGCGAAATTTGGTCCTGAATTGGATCACGCTCTAAGAGAGAAATTCAAAATTTATCTCCCTGCTTAGTGCACCTTATCCGAGTGTTGTTAATGTTCAGGTGTAAAGCGGACATCGTTTGCAAATGGGGAATACTCACCTCGAAAACTGCTTGGTAAAAAATTGGGGGGCTCGGGGCCCCCCAGTTTCGCCATTCAGGCTCACTGTTTATACCGCTCGATGTTTTTTGCCTGCGGCCTGAATGTCGTCGGAACGAGCGCACCCGCTCCGTATTCGTCGGGGGGACAATTGCCCCCCTACCCAAGGTCCCCCCCAGGATCAGCTACACCCACTGGTTGACCCACAAGTGTTGCATTTCATGCAGGTGCCGTTGCGCACCAGCGTGTAGTTTCCACAATCACCACAAGGATCGCCTTCATAGCCTTGCATTTTTGCTTTGGCGCGAGGGTTTATGCTTACGTTGCCAGCGGTCGGTACCGTCGGTGCCATAGAGCCTGACATCGAATGTGAAGAACTAGACGCAACCTCCGGCACCAGAGCCTGCAAAACCATTTCCGTGTCGTCGGTTCCGGTCAGCGCCATACCACCGGCGCCACCGTTTAAAACAACAAGCTCCTGGGGCAGACGCTTACGCAGGTATCCAGTTGAAGAAATTTGCTTGAGCACCTCAAGCGACCGAGTAGCTGCGGTTTCACTCAACTCAGACACGTTGGAAACGCCCTCCTCCTCGCCACGCCCTATATCATCAAAAGTCGTGCCTTCAGGCTTGATATGTGCCAAGTCTGTTCGATCCAGGTAAGAAACGGCCAGCTCTCGGAAAATGTAGTCTAGGATCGACGTCGCATTTTTAATTGAGTCGTTTCCTTGAACCATGCCAGCAGGTTCAAACTTCGTGAAAGTGAAGGCATCTACAAACTCCTCTAGCGGCACACCATACTGCAACCCAACCGACACCGCGATCGCGAAATTATTCATCATCGCTCGAAAGCCCGCACCCTCTTTGTGCATGTCGATAAAAATTTCACCCAAAGCGCCGTCAGAATACTCTCCAGTGCGAAGGTACACTTTGTGTCCACCTACGATCGCTTTTTGAGTGTAGCCCTTACGACGCTCTGGCATTTTATCGCGCCCTCGAGCGACCTCTTTCACAACGATTTTCTCGATAATCTTTTCGGCAAGAACCTGGGCCTTCTCAGGTATTGAGCCGGTTTCCAGTATTTCTGCAGCATCGTCATCATCTTCAACTAGCGCCGCAGCCAATGGCTGCGATAGTTTTGATCCATCGCGATAGAGCGCGTTGGCCTTGATACCCAGCGACCAACTTAATTCATAGGCTTTTTGACAATCCTCGATAGTTGCATCGTTGGGCATGTTGATAGTCTTGCTTATCGCCCCTGAAATGAAAGATTGGGCGGCAGCCATCATGGTAATGTGGCTGTTGACGCTCAAATAACGTTTGCCTTTCTTCCCACATGGATTGGCACAGTCGAAGATATGGTAATGCTCCTCTTTGAGAAATGGCGCACCTTCAAGTGTCATGGTTCCACAGACATGATCATTCGCAGCCTCGATATCGGATTTTGAATACCCAAGCGAAGCCAACAAATCGAAGGAAGGGTCGTTTAATTTCTCGATTGGAATACCCAATACGTTGGTGCAAAACTCTTCACCTAAAGTCCATTGATTAAAAACAAAGCGGATGTCGAAGGCCGATCCAAGCGCGGCCTCGATCTTGTTTATTTCGTTTTGCCCAAATCCATGTCCTATCAAGGAGGTATGATTAATCCCCGGCGCATTCCCAATGGACCCATGACCCACTGCATAAGACACTATTTCTTCGATTTGGCTGGACGAATAATGAAGGTTCTCGAGTGCTGACGGCACAGACCGATTGATAATTTTGAAGTATCCACCACCAGCCAGCTTTTTAAACTTCACAAGCGCAAAATCAGGCTCAATTCCGGTCGTGTCACAATCCATTACTAAGCCAATTGTTCCAGTCGGAGCTATCACCGAAGTTTGAGCGTTTCGGTAGCCGTGCTCTTCGCCCAACGACAAAGCTTCGTCCCAAGCCGACGTCGCCATCTCTACCAGCTTTTTATCTGGGCAATTTTCGCTATCTAACGGGACCGGTTTAATTGCTAGGTTATCGTAGCCATCCGACCGACCGTAAGCGGCGTTTCTATGATTTTTGATCACACGCAGCATGTGCTGCCTGTTCCGAGAGTAGCCGTCAAATGAGCCCAATTCGCGCGCCATCTCCGCACTGGTTGCGTACGAAACTCCGGTCATTATCGCACTCAATGCCCCAGCCATCGCTCGACCTTCGTCACTGTCATACCCAAAACCCATGTTCATCAGCAGGCCACCGATATTGGCATACCCCAAACCCAAGGTTCGAAAATCATAAGACAATTGAGCAATTTCCTTTGATGGAAACTGAGCCATCGTCACGGAAATTTCCAGTGTCACCGTCCACAAACGGGTTGCGTGCACATAGTCTTCAGCCTGAAATTCGCCGTCCTTCAAGAACGCCAACAAATTCATCGAGGCCAAGTTGCAAGCCGTGTCGTCGAGAAACATGTACTCAGAGCACGGGTTTGAACCACGAATAGCGCCATCCTCAGGGCAAGTGTGCCACGCGTTGACCGTGTCATGGTACTGTATTCCCGGGTCGGCACATGCCCAAGCCGCGTGGCCGACATCGCCCCACAGCTTTCGGGCTTTTATTGTCTTGGCTACACCACCATCTGTCCTTCGAATTAAATCCCAATCCGAGTCGTCGTCAACGGCTTTTAAAAATGCATCTGTAACTCGGATTGAGTTATTGGAATTTTGCCCCGACACGGACGCATAGGCCTCGGAGTCCCAATCTGTGTCGTATGTAGGAAACTCGATACTGTCATAACCTTGCTTGGCATAGTCTAGAACTCTTTTGACGTAGGTCTCAGGTATCATTGACTTTTTAGCTTCGCGAATAGCTAACTTCAAGCCGTCGTTAACCCTCGCATCAAATGCGTCACTCTCCGCTCCGTCCCACGCGCGAATGGCAGCAAAGATTCCATTAAGCTTTTGCTCATGGAGCTTTGATCCAGCGACGATCGACGCGACTTTTTGTTCTTCTTTAACCTTCCAGTTAATGTACTCTTCAACGTCTGGGTGATCAGCGTCCACAATCACCATCTTCGCAGCGCGACGCGTAGTGCCGCCAGATTTGATCGCGCCCGCGGCGCGATCTCCAATCTTCAGGAATCCCATTAATCCTGACGACTTACCACCACCTGAAAGCTCTTCACCGTCAGCACGCAAACTTGAGAAATTAGTTCCCGTGCCCGAGCCATATTTGAATAACCGCGCTTCACGTACCCACAGATCCATGATGCCACCATCACCAACGAGATCATCGCTGACTGACTGGATGAAACAGGCGTGCGGTTGTGGGTGCTCGTAGCTTGATTTTGACTTGGTTAGTTTGCCAGTTTTGTAGTCAACATAGTAGTGGCCTTGTGCAGGACCGTCGATTCCATACGCCCAGTGTAGTCCAGTGTTGAACCATTGGGGACTGTTCGGAGCAGCGCGCTGCGTAGCAAGCATGTATCTCATTTCGTCGAAATATGCGCGCGCGTCTTCTTCGGTGCTGAAATATCCACCTTTCCATCCCCAATAAGTCCACGCCCCAGCCAGACGATCAAAGACTTGCTTTGCGCTCGTTTCGCCACCAGTTGCTGCGTCCTCGCTTATTGGAACAGAGCGCCACAAAAATTCTGGCATACCTCTTTCGCGAACCGTTTTTGTTTCTGCTGGAACGCCCGCTTTTCGGAAATATTTCTGAGCGATTACGTCGCTCGCAACTTGGCTCCACTGAGCGGGAACCTCCATTTCTTCAAGACGGAATACGATTGTTCCGTCCGGATTGCGGATTTCGGACTCGGTGGTCACAAACTCAAGATCTGCGTATGCGTCTTGCCCTGCTTTTGTAAATTTTCTTTCGATTTTCATCGCTGCCTCATGTTCCAGCTATTATTAGCATCTACCGCCCGTCATTGCGCGCAGCGCTCAAGGACCCTGCAGACCATTTCCACACACAAAAAGCGCGACGGAGCCATCAAGCATGGCAAAGCTTTCGCACTACCATTTTTATTCTCTAGAAAGGCTCGTCGCTTCGTTGTTGTATTTCCCGCCCCGCCTACGGACACCACATCTAGTGGCGCCGCAAGTCCCTGACACAAGGTGGCGTATACCGACATACGTGGTCAATGATTTTTTTTGCGGATTTTTAAGATTTTCACTGTTGACCAGTTCGAGAATGTCTGTCCTGCAACCTGCGCTATCCGATTCCAAGTTATATTTCCGGACCTAAAATAGCTTGTAGGCCTTTAACTAGATCAGAAAAGGTTTTGGAATAGCTGTAAAATTCCATTTAAGAGGCACTCATCACCCAACTATCAGCAAGATGTCGAAGCTTTGTGATGGTTCACACAAAATATGCTAAAAAGCCACAAAGCCAGCATATCCTGAAGCTTGGACGTATTCTTGCGAATCATATGTCTCAAGTTCCATGCACTTTGAACGCACTTGGATAATCAAAAGATTTTTATAGTTAGCTCCTCTGAGGCACGACACAGAGTACCCGCGGTTGCTACACCTCTTTCATGGAACACGTACAACACACTTCAACTTGAGTGACTAAGTAGCCACACGCGTGTTTCATATGGGATTGATATGGTCGGGACGGCAAGATTCGAACTTGCGACCCCCTGTACCCAAAACAGGTGCGCTACCAGACTGCGCTACGCCCCGGACCGTGGTGTTGTCTAGCCGCGTCAATCAGGTTTGAAAACCCCAAAACGTCAATTCTTTACACAGAATCATACGGATCAAGTTCATCCACGGTCAATACCATATGCAGATCGCGATTACAGAGCGCTTAACCAGTTACAGATCAACAGGGCCATTCCGCACTCTCTTGCAGAATCGCCGGGTGTCGCATGACACTACCTACAGAAATTCCAATCGCTTTTGCCAAGCCGCCATTTATTTCCAAAACATATCGGATTCGATCTCCGCCTGGAATTGGTGTTTCGTCTAGCGGTGTAGCGTTCGAGTGAACCTTCTGAACTACACCATCTTCGTTGGCAAAAATTATGTCCAATGGAATAAAAGTATTTCGCATCCAGAAAGAAACACGCCCAGAACGCGCATACACAAACAACATTCCCGCGCTGCTCGGAAGGGTTTTTCTGTGCATCAAGCCAACAGCACGTTCGCGCTCCGTGTCAGCCACTTCGACAGCAAATCTAGCCTTCCCCCATGCGCCACGCAATTCAATCGAGCGATCCGAACATTCGCTGGCGATAGCGCCAGAAGCAATGAGCAACACAACTAGGCAAACAACCGAACTTAAAATGGCGATAGGCAATTTGACAATCTGCGGAGACTGCAATGTCTCGCGTTCTCGACTGCCGACATTTCGAGACCTAGATTTTTGCGATCTTTCCACATTACCAACAAAATCAATGGCCAATTTGGCCACGCAAAAGCACTTAGTCAGGTAACCGCGGGTAAGACTAAGAACTTGACGGCTAGAACCCCTCTCGCCTGATCTTACCATGTTACCTCACATACAATCTCGATAACATTATTTCTAAATTTCCCAAACAGCCTCTGGTAGCATTTTACCATTCCACCCTGGCGGCAACTAACGGCTCTGAACACACGCAAAATTAAAACAACTTTTTGAATGAAAAATTTCCCATTTCTAGGGGTTTAACCTCAGAACTTCCCACTCACTTTCAGGGACAGCTCGACGCCAGCGAAATCGATCATGTAATCGAAATGCACCATCAGCCCAAAACTCGATTTCAAGAGGCACAATTCGATACCCGCCCCAGAATGGTGGACGCTTGGGGTTTGCCCCATGTTTTGCGGTTATTTTTGCCACCTCTGCCATCAACTCAGTACGCGATCCCAATGGCTGGGATTGCTTCGAAGCCCAAGCGCCCAGCCTACTCTTGAGCGAGCGCGACGCATAGTAGGCATCCGCCTTTGCTCCTTCTTCGCGCGTAACGAGTCCTCTTACCCGAACCTGTCTGCGAAGAGATTTCCAATGCATGACAAACGCCGCTTTTCCTGTTGCGTCAACTTCTTGTGCCTTCGCACTGGCATAGTTGGTATAAAATATGAAGGCATCATCTTCGATATCCTTGAGCAAAACCATGCGCGCATTTGGTAAGCCATTTTCGTCAACCGTTGATAAAGCAATGGCGTTAGGATCGTTAATCTCACTCTCCCGAGCCTCCTTCATCCATTTCCGTGCAATCGAAAATGGATCGTCGCCTGCAAAGATACCGGTTCTGTCACTCATGTTTATCTCCAAACACCAAATGTTTCTGCGCCACACATGCCTGCCCTCGCTCTTGATGCAAGCCATTCTATCGCCTACACGTGTCAGACAATAAATTGGACGGAGTGGACAGGATGTCAAATCAACTGATGGCCGGCAAGCGCGGGCTAATCATGGGGTTAGCCAACGATAAGTCAATTGCGTGGGGCATCGCAAAGGCCTGCGCCGATGCGGGAGCTGAAATGGCGTTCTCTTACATGGGCGACGCTTTTAAAAAGCGTGTTGCACCATTGGCTGACAGGCTTGGGGTTGAAACACTGATAGATTGTGACGTTTCTGACCCATCTTCCATCGAAGCTACTTTTGACGAGATTGAAACGAAGTGGGGCAAACTTGATTTTATTGTTCATGCCATCGGGTTTTCCGACAAAACCGAGCTACGAGGACGCTACGTTGACACCTCGAAAGAAAATTTCCTGATGACAATGGATATTTCAGTTTACTCTTTCACTTCCGTGATGCAGCGCGCAGAGAAGCTGATGGGCGAAGGTGGTAGTGCCCTTACGCTTACATACTACGGCGCTGAGCAGGTAATGCCCCATTACAATGTGATGGGTGTTGCGAAGGCGGCTCTCGAGGCGTCAGTCAAATACTTGGCTGAAGATCTAGGAAAAGACGGTATCCGCGTAAACGCTATATCTGCTGGGCCAATCAAAACATTGGCAGCCAGCGGTATCGGGGATTTCCGTTATATACTGAAATGGAATGAGTTGAATTCACCGCTCAGACGAAATGTAACAATCGATGATGTCGGCAAATCTGCCCTATACCTATTGTCCGACCTAGGCAGCGGCACGACAGGTGAAAACCTGCACGTAGATGCGGGATATCATGTTGTGGGAATGAAGGCGGTGGATGCACCGGATATCGATGCTGTGACAAATCGCAAGGGTTGAGCCGGGCGTTAATAAAATTGGCTAACACAGTTTTGAAAGGTGAACGGCCAAGGTCGTTACAGTCCAAATCGAAAAGTCAATAATTGCACGTCTTTAATGATGTGGTGAATAGCAGAGTAACCTCAATAAATGCCGCAAATTGCTTTCACCAACTTCATGATTCTATCGTTTAATTTACATGCACATGTATTTAGACGCGAAACCATTTAATTTGCCTCTATTACGACATCTGATAGAAGACCGTAATGGCTCTTGAAAAAAGGTAAAAAAATGAGCGAACGTCTGCCCCACGAAAAAGGCTTCCACATCAGCTGGGATCAGATTCATCGTGACAGTAGAGCACTTGCTTGGCGGCTTGATGGCCAAGGTCCCGATGACGGCACCTGGAAGGCGGTTGTTGCGATCACCCGCGGTGGCATGGCCCCGGCAATGATCGTGGCTCGTGAGCTTGACATACGCACCGTAGATACAGTCAGTGTCAAATCGTACCACCATCAGAGCCAAGGCAAGGCCGAAATTCTGAAAGCACCGGATGCCAAATTGATGGGCCGTGGAAAAGGCATTCTGATCATTGATGATTTGGTCGACTCTGGCAGAACACTAGAGCTAGTACGAGAAATGTATCCTGATGCGCATTTTGCAACCGTATACGCCAAACCCAAGGGACGCCCCATGGTCGACACCTTCATCACTGAGGTATCGCAAGACACTTGGATTTTCTTCCCATGGGACATGGCGCTACAATACGTTGAGCCATATCGCGGTACTGATTGATTACTCAATATATTCTTTTGCCTTAGCCAATCCCAGCTCAAAGGCTCTATCGCGGTAAAGTCTCTCTTTTTATTAAATAACGGATTAGCCGTTATAAATTAGATCCTACAAACCCTCAGATTTTGATAGATAATTTCTTGAAATACGGATCCTAAGTTTGGTCAAAGAGAAAACCATCGCTCTTTATTTTCAAAACTGCATGCGAAATTTCGAATAGACTTTACTGTCCAATCCATTGTTGTTCGGTTTTACGTCGACGCACAATTACTGCACACCTTACTTTTTGCGGATGTAAAAGGCCCAAATTCTTAATCACGGCCTCACTCCCTATACAAATCAGCCGCTAACCGATACGGAAGACATCTTATCCCAGGATGATGCGCGTTGCGCAGACCTTTTCCGTTGCTCCCACTAATCTATAAAAAGAACTCCACCGTGAAAAAAACTCTCGCAGATGCGCTAACCCGCAAGGGCTACGACGTTTTGACCCCCGTCCAACAAGCGGTCACCCAACAAAAACTCGAAGGCCGTGATCTCTTAGTTTCAGCCCAAACGGGTTCGGGCAAAACGATTGGCTTTGGATTGGCCATCGCCCCAACGTTGCTACGAAACAACGATACTTTTGAAAGCTCAGGAGCGCCTTTGGCTTTGGTCATCGCACCGACCCGCGAACTTGCATTGCAGGTTAAACGCGAACTCGGGTGGCTCTATGCTGACGCCGGTGCTTTTTTAGCATCGTGTGTGGGCGGCATGGACATGCGTGATGAACGCCGCGTTTTGGCCCGCGGTTCACATGTCGTCGTCGCCACTCCTGGCAGACTGCGCGATCACATCCTGAGAGGGTCCATCGACTTGACCCAAGTACGCGCAGTGGTTCTGGATGAAGCTGATGAAATGCTCGACTTAGGTTTTCGCGAAGATCTTGAATTCATCCTCAATGAAACGCCGGAAGACCGTCAAACTTTAATGTTTTCTGCAACAGTTCCAAATGGCATCGCCAAACTCGCCAAAAACTATCAGCGTAATGCAGAGCGTATTTCAACAACAAATGAACTGAAACAGCATGCCGACATAGACTATCGGGCCATGTTAGTGACCCCTCGTGACGGTGAAAATGCGATCATAAATGTTTTGCGCTACTTTGAGGCGCCAAGTGCGATCGTGTTTTGCAATACCCGAGCGATGGTGGCTCGCCTTGCTGCACGCTTATCAAACCGGGGCTTCTCTGTCGTCGCCCTCTCCGGCGAGTTAACGCAAAGCGAGCGTTCAAATGCCCTACAAGCGATGCGGGACGGTCGCGCACGGGTTTGCGTAGCCACCGACGTAGCAGCCCGCGGGATTGACCTGCCAAATCTCGACCTCGTGATTCATGCGGAATTGCCCAATAATCACGAAACTCTGTTGCACCGTTCCGGCCGTACCGGTCGCGCAGGACGAAAAGGTGTAAGTGCTTTAATCGTAGTGCCATCTGCGCACAAAAAGGCACAACGAATAGTGAAATTCGCAAAGCTAAATGTCAATTGGGGCTCCGCACCTTCGGCTGACGCCGTGCATGAATGCGATCAACTTAGAATGCTTAACGCCGAGCATTGGCAAGTCGAGATTACCGACGACGAACGAATGCAAGTCGACACGTTGGTTGAAAAATTTTCCCACAAGCAAATCGCTGCAGCTTACTTGCGACAACACAAAAATCGCCATTCCGCCCCAGAAGAGCTGGGAACGCTCAAAGTTGGTAATAATCAACCAAAGGCTGAGTTTGGGCCCAGTGTCTGGTTTTCCGTGTCTGAGGGGCGAAATCAAAATGCATCGCCTAGGCACTTGCTGCCAATGTTGTGCAAAGCAGGTAATGTTACAAAAAATGATATCGGTGCAATTCGCATTGATGACGACTTATCATACATTGAGATAAGAGAGGCGAGCGTTGATCGTTTTCTGGACGCCATTGGCCCCACAATGAAGATTGAGGGATCGAAAGATTTACTGCGTTTAGACTCAAAACCAACACATCAAGTGCAAAACAGGGTGGATACGAGTCCAAAATTAAATCAGAAAATACGCAATTACAAAGCTGATGCGGCCCCAATTGAATGGAACGATGCACCTAAGCCTCGGCGTAAAAAACCAAAACCACAAGATCGTAAAATCAATAAAAAGACAGAATATGATTCTAAGCCAGACCGTGTGGATAGAGACGTTCTTGCACCCCTGAAAAAAGGTAAAAAAAATAAGTCGGCGGAAAAGAGCCACGCGAAAACGGAAACAAAAGCAGGTACTGAGGCTCATTCAAGATCTCGGAGCAACGTCACAAAAGGACCGCCTCCACCCAAAGGAAAAGCCAGTAGCAAAAAAAATCGTGCACGAAATGCAGAAAAATCCATCAGGAAAGGGGGAAACGCAGCGCCAAAAAGAAGGAAGTGACCAGGTTCTTTAATCACGTTTATTAAAACGCAGCCGTCGTGCCTCAAACACAAACCTCAAAAGGTACTCACGAGACGACGAAAATTGTTTTATTATTTTGTCGTTGGGGACTTTTGTAGCAAATAGTGGTCGATTGTGAATTTGCCGGCTGTTTGAAGCAGGATCAAATCTTAAAGTGAGGCCACCGACACTAATCAGGACCCATCTAAAGAAATTTAAATGCTTTAATAAAATCTCTGTCTGGCTCAACCCCTAAACCCGGGCCATTAGGGATGTTAACGCGACCTCGGTTATTCGCAACTTGATCTTGAATGTTCAGTGGTTCCGTTAACAAGTCATCGCGAAAACTATTATGTGTTGTATCAAATTCCAGCATTGGTTCCCAAGGGTTTAATCCCCCAGGCAGAGGCGGCATTGCCGCTAGGAGATGCAGGTTTGTAGCAACGGCAATAGCGGAGCCCCAGACGTGATTAATTACGGGAGTGAAATGAGCATGACAAAGTGCCAAAACCCGTTGATATTCGGTAATGCCTCCCAGAGCACAAACCTCCGGCTGTGCAATATCAAGCCCACGGTTCTCAAGGATATTTCGCCATCCCCAGCGACCAAACTCAGCTTCACCACCTGAAATATTAGTTTTAAGTCCAGCCCGGAGTTCTCGGTATCCCGAAAGGTCTTCGGGGGCCACAGGTTCCTCGAACCAATAAGCGCCCATTTCATCCAGTGCACGACCAACGTAGAATGCGTCAGATGTCGTGTAGCAGTGATTGGCATCCACCATAAAAAGGCCCTTGCCTTCAACCGCTTTTGCAACAGTCTTGCAAAGCTGAATATCGGCAATAGGACCAAGGCCCGTTTTCATTTTAGTAGCCTTAAAACCCATACCGAGGATCGCAGAGGCTTCGTCTGCGAAGCGAGCTACATGGTCCGCTAGGCTTTCGCGTTTCAACATCATACCGTAGCCATAGGCTGGTACACATCTGCGGTGTGCACCGCCCAGCAGGTTATAAATTGGCTGCCCCATAAACTTGCCTGCGATATCCCATAGAGCAATATCCACACCAGACAAGGATTGCATCGGCATACCCTTCTGACCGTGGTCGCGCATTAAATTATACACTTTATGCCAAATTACATCTCGCTCAATCGGGTCCATTCCCACGATCATTGGAGCTATAACACCCTCAACAATACCTTTGTTGGCAACCGCAATCGGGCCCGGCCCAAAGCACTCGCCCCATCCCGTGATCCCCTCATCTGTAGAAACCTCGACCAAGTGTGCGGTTCTTTGAGCGTAATATTGTTGCGAATAGCCGAGTTCTTCGGGCAGATCATATTGAAGTATGTGGCTTTGGATTTCTGTAATTTTCATGACGTTTCTCGTCGGATTAAGCCACCTTCTAAAACGTTGAGCACAGCAGCAAGGCTAGCGTGCCCCTCCTGCGCACTGACCAGTGGTGGCGCGCCATTTATTACATCAAGGAAGTGACTAAATTGACGAATGAAGGCATCGGCGTGCTCTACATGCAGCTTCTCTGACTCAATTGAGTTCCACCAACTGCGCGGACCGTCGTGAGACCACTTGTACAAATCGGGTACTGAAAGGGATGCCTGCGTTCCACCGATAGCGTAGCTAGTCCCAGGCCGGTGTGGGTAAACCGGGTTCTCTCCCGAGGTCATTTCCCAACTCCACGGAGCAACCACAGTATCTGATATGGAGAACGTACCAAGAGCCCCACAGGCAAAACGCATGATGATAGCCGCAGTGTCTTCTACTGTCTGACCTCGCTGCGCATTGGAGCGCATAGCTTGGACCTCCACTATTTCTCCGCAAAAGTGCCGCAGTAAGTCGACATCGTGGATAAAGTTAATCATTGCCGGACCAGCACCCGGCCCTTTGCGCCACGTTGCGTCAAAATAATCATCGGGTTTGTAAAGCCAAAACTGTCCTTGGACCGCAACGATATCGCCCAGCGATCCCGCCTCTATTTCTGCTTTAGCTCGCGCTACAATGGGGTTATGGCGGCGATGATGACCAACGAGTACCGGCACATCAGACACGTTTGCTGCTTGAGCGATAAAATTTGCATTTTCTAACGTATCAGCAAAAGGTTTTTCAATCAGGATCGGTATACCTTCGGCTATGCATGCAAGAGCATGGTCGGCGTGTAAATGATTGGGCGTGGCGATAACGATACCGTCTGGGGTGTGGTCAGCCAAATAATCCTGTGGGTCTAAAAAATGAGCAACTCCTACCTCTTCAGCAAACGCCTTCGCTGTATCAGATGGATCAACTATGGCGACAAGCTGCGCCTGAGCGATGGCCTGCTCCACGTGCCTACGCCCAATCAAACCTGCGCCAAAGATTGCAACTTTAGGATGAGCCATGCTTTATCCGAAATGCCTCTTAAATATTTCGATAGATTGACGAAATCCAGCTTCAAAATCACCATTTCCGGGGTGATATACGGACTCGAAACTTATTACACCGTCATACCCATCCCCGCGTAACGCAGCAGCCATTGGATCGAATTGATCAGCCAATTGGCCTTCTCCCATTTTTTTAACAGTCAAAGTTGCGCGCGGAGTGTCTACGAGGACATCCTTTATGTGAATATGCCCTAAATATCCGTCTTTTACTTCCTCGTAGCCATCTGGGATAGCACGCTCATGGCACCAGCAATTGTTAGCCGGATCCCAAAGAACCTTCAGCACATCTTTTGCATCGAGATCATCAATCAGCTTGCGCGCTGTAAAATTGGAGTTGACCATCGTACCGTTACCAGTTTCAACCACCAACGTGATCCCGTCTATGCGAGCCAATTCGACCGCCGGCGCAATCAAATCCAGTGTTTTATCCCACGCACCATGAGCCACATTCCACTTTTCAGCTCCACCATGACCCCAAAGAATTTGTTCCTTTCTGTTAGTCATTATACGGACAAGAGGGCTGCCAACAACCTGAGCCATCTCAATCAATCGCTTAAGAGCATCCATGTGTTTGATGTGCATTTCGTCACCGGCCACATTGGCCGTCGTGAGTCCAGCAAAAACATGACGAGACAGACAAGACACGGGCTTACCATGATCACGCAACAGTTGGTCAATCGCACGTATTTCTGCTCCAGTGTGATCGCCCACTTCAGTATCACCAACAAACTGAAGTTCCGCATACTCAAGCTCGAATTCATCCATAACATCGACTGCATAGGCTAAATCACGGCTGATCCCATCACAAATTACACCCAGTTTCATTTCGCACCATCTCGGTGTAACTCGGCACCAATGATCTCCTCAATCACACGGGTGCATACCCAATTGTCTCCATCAGGGTATTTAGTCCGTCCGGCGTGAAATATCTGCATGGCTGCCGCAGCTGTATGCAGAGGAACACCCAACTCTTCACCCAATCCCATTGAAATCGTGAGATCCTTATGCATCGTATGGATGCTGCTCCCAGTACCCTCAAATCGGCGATCAATAATTTTCTCTAGTGCGTTATTAACAACGCCGCAACCAGCCGAAGACGTTGAGAAAACATCCAGGATGACCTGTCCAGACACGCCAGCTTTGGCGGCCAGAGCAGCGGCTTCAAACGTCGCTGAAAATTGGGCCCCAATCAATGATTGCAGACAGGCCTTTACCGTTTGGCCATCTCCCGAGCAGTTTCCAACACGATGTATATTGGCTGATACGGCCTCCATAACCGGCGCAAATTGATCCAGCACATCGTGCGGCGCGGCGGCCATCATGGTAAGCGTCCCGCTTTGAGCGCCAGGAAATCCGCCCGATACCGGTGCATCGATTATATGAACACCGCTTTCGACCAAATCCGCGCCAATCGCACGGGCTTCAAAAGGTTTCACCGTAGCGGACAGAATAATAACGCCACCAGGTTTCATCTGAGGCAACAACCCGTCGTCCGACAGAATAACCGCTCGGGCTTGATCCCCATTCATGACCATCACAAAAACGGCATCACAAGCGGCACCAACTTCTCCTACACCTTGGGCTGATTGCCCTCCCAGATCGCGGAAAGCCGCAAGTCTTGTTGGTTCCAAATCAAAGCCCCAAGTTTCAAAACCAGCCTTTAAGAGGTTTTTTGCAAGGCCGGAGCCCATATCACCCAGTCCAATTACGCCACATTTCATGAGGGCGACTCCTTTTTAAAAATGATTGCGCCTTTTTTTGCCACAACGCGGCATGCAAGGGCATGTCCTGCAATCATCGCTTCAACGTTGTTCTGTCCATCAAGTAGTGCCGCAAGATAAGCAGCATTGAAACTGTCTCCGGCAGCGGTCGTGTCGATTACAGCTTTCGGCAATACCCGTGTTTTTGCGATGACCCCGTCCAAACCAATTGGACCTCGTTTACCTCGTTTCAAGGTACCCTTGCTGATATCATATCTTTCAAACCGCCGTAGTACCTCAGACTCGGTTGCATCATCGAAAAGCACCATTTCGTCATCAATGGATGGCATTGCAATATCGCAGCAAGACCATGCTCGCTCAGTTTCATAGCGAGCAAGGTCGACATCTCCCCAAAGATTGGGCCTGAAGTTGCTATCAAAAGCTACAATACCGCCCTCAGAGCGAAAATCAGCAATAGCGGCAAACAAGCGATCACGATTATCTTGTGCCAGGATCGCCAATGAAATACCAGAAAAGTATAGATGCGTCAGACCCTTAAGCAACTTGCTGATCGCAGGCATGTCTGGATCCCCAAGGCAGCGCGCGGCAGACGCGGTTCGCCAGTAAGTGAAACCGCGCTCCCCGTTTTGATCGGTTTCTATCGCGTACAGACCGGGGTGACGCGTAGGGCTTACAAAAGTCCTGTCAGTACCGATCCGAAATTGCATCATATGTTTGCGGATACGTTGCGAAAAGCCGTCTGAGCCAAGTCCGGTGATATACTCCACCGAGAGATTTGGCTGCTCGTGTGCTAAATAGACGGCTGTATTATATGTGTCTCCAGCGACGCCCAATTCCGCACTCGTTCCGACGCCCAGCGCCAGTTCAAGCATCACTTCACCCAAACATCCGAACCGTAAGTACGACTTAGCCATGATTATAGATCCGCGAATGTACTGCTAACCTGCTGCCACGCTGCTGCGAGGTGACTTCTAGCAGCAGCCTCGGCGCGGTCTGCGTCACGTCGCAGGATAGCATCGAAAATAGCTTTATGAGCTTCATAGTTGGTTCTATTTCGGTCAGGCAGTCGAGGCATCTTGGTCCAATGTCGTGACAACCAATCTGTGTAAGCGCGGTGGATCGAGGGCAGCACCGGGTTGCCTGGAATTTCATACAGGATGCCATGGAAAGCAATGTCCGTTTCATAGAAAAGTTCGGAATTCTGGATGGCTTCCTCATTTGTATGCAAGGCTGTCTCAAGGCGCTCAATATCGTGCGCCGTCGCTAAGTTCGTAGCGTCACGAGCTAGGGATACCTCCATGCGAATTCGCAAATCAAAAAGATTTCTAACTCCACCTGGTTGCCCAAGCAACTGGGTCATAATACTTCCGACCACATCAACTGCTGCGTCATAACCTGGCTTTGCTATTACCGGACGAAACCCTGGGCGAGCCGTAATCAGTCCTTTACTCGCAAGCATGCGCACAGCCTCTCGAACAACAGTTCTGCTGACACCATGCTTTTGCACAATTTCGCGCTCTGGTGGCAGCGGTTGGCCAACCTCCATTCTTCCTTCGAAAATTTCTTTTTCAATGGCGCTTACCAATTGATCTGCAGCGCGAGGTTTTGGATGGCGAGCCTGCGACGTCAAGACATGTCCTCCGGCCATCAATCAAGGCCGACTCAAAAATCAACATTTTAGTATAACCAAAATGTCAGAAATACATCAAAGTGACAATTATAATTAAGCATCTGGACGCCTCATCCATTTTTTGTCATACCAAAATAAGTTTTATCACTTCGTGATTTGAGGAAATATGTCGAAAATTGACAAAATCGATGTGCGCCTTTTTGATGTGCCACTGGCAGAGGTTTTGACGGATGCTATGCACGGAGACCATACGCACTTTGAACTCATCACTGTGACAATTTTTACTTCAGATGGCGGTGTTGGCACAGGATACACTTACACAGGCGGCAAAGGTGGGCGAGCTATCGCGGCAATGATTAATCATGATCTGGTTCCATTTCTAGCAGGTCGTGACGCAACGGACATCACCAGTTTGTACGAAGCGATGCTGTGGCATGTTCACTACGTGGCTCGCGGCGGCATTGCGTCCTTTGCCATATCAGCCATTGATATCGCTTTGTGGGACATCAGTTGCAAGAACGCGGGCCAACCCTTGTGGCAAATGGCAGGTGGTGCTGCAAATAGGTGTAAGGCCTATTGCGGTGGAATTGACCTAAACTTTTCTTTGAGCAAGCTGGTAAGGCAGACCGAAGGCTACCTTGAAGCTGGCTACAACGGCGTAAAAATAAAGGTCGGCCAACCGGAGTTGGCGACAGATATTGAACGCGCAAAGAAGATTCGCGAAGTATTGGGATCAGATCGCGCATTCATAGTTGACGCGAACTATTCAATGTCCGTGCCCCAAGCAATCGAAGCAGCACATGCGTTTACTGATCAGGGTGTGTTGTGGTTCGAGGAACCAATAATCCCCGATAATTATATAGGTTATGCAGAGATTGCCAAAGCAACTGGGCTACCACTTGCAATGGGAGAAAACCTTCACACTATCCATGAATTTGAATACGCCTTTCGAGACGCCCACCTCGGCTATATTCAGCCAGATGCATCTAACTGTGGCGGCATAACCGGATGGTTGCAGGTCGCTGAACTCGCCAAAAAACATGGTATTCCAGTGTGTAGTCATGGGATGCAAGAGCTACATGTAAGCCTTGTTTCATCCCAACCCCATGCGGGGTGGCTAGAGGTTCATAGCTTTCCAATTGATCAATATACAACATGCCCCCTGCGCGTATCAGAGCACCTTACACTTGCACCGGATACTCCAGGGATTGGGGTGACCTTCGACTGGAACAAACTAGAAGCAGCCAATTCCTCCATGGCCAATACTTGAGAGATCATCATGTCTGACACTATCCAAGCCGCATTTTATAGAGGCAACCATTCCTTTGTTGTCGAGCAAACCAGCCCGCGCATGGCGGGACCGGGCGAGATATCAATCCGCACTGCTTTTTGCGGTATCTGTGGGACCGACATGCATGTTTTTCATGGCAATATGGATGCTCGCGTCGGACTAAATCGGATTGTAGGGCACGAAATGTCAGGTACCATCATCGCTTTTGGAGATGGCGTAGATAACGTAAAAGTTGGTCAAAAAGCAGTTGTACGGCCGCTAGACCATTGTGGTAATTGCCCCGCCTGTAACGCAGGCCACCAGCACATTTGTCATAAACTGAAATTTCTTGGCCTCGACACCGACGGCGCCATGCAAGAAATCTGGACCATTCCAGCACACACCGTTCATGTGCTTCCAGATGATATGCGTCTTGATCACGCTGCTTTAATAGAACCAGTGGCCGTTGCCTGCCACGACGTCCGTATGGCGGAAATTCAAAATGAGGAGGACGTGCTTGTAATAGGTGGCGGCCCGATTGGAATCCTTTGTGCTATGGTCGCGCGGGAAGCTGGAGGCAATGTGGTGGTTTCAGAGGTTAACCCCTCACGTCTTGCCATTGCCGAAAATCTTGGTTTCAAAACCATTAACCCAAAGCAGCTCGATTTGAGTGAAGCGATCCACGCTCGCACCAACAGCAAGGGTGCAGATGTGGTATTTGAGGTATCTGGCACACAGTCTGGTGTAGACGCAATGACTGCCTGTGCTGCAACCCGTGGGCGTATTGTCATGGTGGCAATTCACGCGCAAAAACCAACGATTGATTTGTTTCAGTTCTTCTGGCGCGAATTAAAGCTTCTTGGCGTAAGGGTTTATGAGCCGGGCGATTACGACAAGGCCATCTCTCTAATAGCTTCGGGAGCTGTGGATGCAGAGACTGTCATAACCGACGTGAGCCCACTATCAGACATTCAATCAGCGTTCGAGGCGCTCGACAATAATCCAACCGCTCTAAAGAGTTTGATCAAAGTGGGTAGCTAAGCATGAATATTTTCAACCTAAGTGGAAAAACAGCTATTGTAACTGGCTGCAAGCGAGGCATTGGACGTGGTATGGCAGAGGCATTGGCCGAAGCGGGCGCAAACATCATCGGTGTAAGTGCTAGTCTTGAGGCGAAAGGCAGCGATGTTGAAAAATCTGTTGTCCAAAAGGGGCGGAGTTTCACCGCCTATACTTGCGATTTCTCCGATAGGGCCGCCGTGAAGACGTTTGCCGCGCAGTTAGAGACCGATGGTCATGCGCCAGATATTTTAGTGAACAACGCCGGCACCATAAAGCGCAAGCCCGCAACTGAACATGATGACGATCTCTGGGACGAAGTGATTGATGTGAACCTATCATCCCAATTCATCCTATCTCGTGAAGTAGGCCGAGGCATGGTCACACGCGGATCAGGGAAAATCATCTTTACAGCATCATTGTTAACGTTTCAGGGCGGCATCACAGTGCCAGGCTATGCGGCCTCAAAAGGTGGAATTGGTCAATTGACAAAGGCGCTTGCAAATGAATGGGCCCCTCATGGCGTGAATGTTAATGCTATCGCTCCGGGTTACATAGCGACAGACAACACACAAGCTTTGCAAGACGATCCCGCACGGTCAAAATCTATTCTTGAGCGCATTCCACAAGGTCGTTGGGGCACTCCGCAAGATTTTGCGGGACCAATAGTTTTCCTTGCATCTCACGCTTCAGATTACGTCAACGGCGAGATTCTCGTCGTCGACGGCGGTTGGATGGGTCGTTAAATTAAAGACGCACTTTCCGGAACAGGCGAGATCAGCGCTTCCCCTTTTTTCCACGCGATCAGATTGTCGACCGCGAGATCGCCCATGGCGCGCCGCGTCTCAATGCTAGCACTGGCCACATGAGGTAGCAGGACTACATTGGACGCGTTTCGTAAGGCTTGAGGAATGAACGGCTCTGACTCGTAAACGTCGAGACCCGCTCCACCAAGACTGCCTTCTCTCAACGCTGCAATCAACGCAGTTTCGTCCACTGTCGATCCCCGACCGACGTTTATCAAGTTTCCTGCCGGTCCGACAGCGTCCATGACCTCGCGATTGATAAGATGCTGCGTCGCCGCACCACCCGGTGCAATGTTTATCAGCGTGTCACATGCCCGCGCCATTTCTGTTAGATCATCGAAATAGCGATACGGAACGTCTTGCTTAGATCTCCCATAATACAAGATCTCCGGAGACCATGGCGCAAGTTTTGCAACAATGGCTTTTCCAATCCGTCCTAAACCGAGGATCCCAACAGTACGTGCATCCGCCGTACGCGGCAGCGGTAAATTACCCAAGGCCTCCCAACGGCCTGATCGAGCATGAGCCATCTCGGCCTCAAAATTCCGCCAGCAAGCTAAATATAACATTAAGGCCGTGGTCGCGACTTCTTCGTTTAAAACATTAGGCGTATGGCAAACAGGAATACCCCTGCCAGTAGCAACTGCGGTATCCACACCATCATAACCAACGCCAACGTTGCTGATAATTTCCGCATTGGGGAGTGAGGCCAATACGTCCGCAGGCACGCCTGTAGGACCGTCCGTTAAAATAAACCGCACCTGACTGCCCGTTTCAGCAAGCCAAATTTCTGGGCTAATATCCGCAAAAAACGCCAAGTCAAATTCTGCCTTCAGCCTCTCCTGCATATGGGGGGTTACGCCAGACATGATGAGAAGTTCTGCCATCAGTGGCTATCCCTCGGTGTATTTTTGCGAGCGATGTCTCGGTAGTTGGGCGCATCACGTAAAGTCATACCCGTGTCTAAGCTGCCCGTCAGTTCACGAAAATACTGCTGCCAAGGCGTCTGGCTCTCAGGCGTTTTATATCCCCCTTCTTTGGCCAACGCGCTGGCGCGATCTGCTAGCTCAGCCACTGGCACCAACATATCTGCTGTACCCTTGCTTAAATCAAAACGTACCGTATCGCCTGTTTTCAGCAAAGCAAGGCCACCACCAACTGCCGCCTCAGGGGAAGCGTTGAGAATAGATGGCGAACCTGAGGTGCCCGATTGACGCCCGTCACCCACACACGGCAATGCCTCGATCCCTTTCTTTAGAAGGTAAGACGGAGCGCGCATGTTCACTACCTCAGCCGCACCGGGGTATCCCTTTGGACCTGTTCCCCGCATGAAAAGCACACAATTGTCATCGATATTTTCTTCAGGATCGTCGATACGCTTATGAAAATCTTCCGGCCCATCAAAGACAACCGCCCGACCTTCAAACGCATTTAAGTCGTCAGGGTTCGAAAGGTAGCGCGCCTTAAATGCCTCAGAAATCACGCTGGTTTTCATAATCGCACTGTCAAAGAGGTTACCCTTCAGATTTAAAAAACCAGCATCTTGAACCAAGGGATCGTCAAGCTTTCGGATCACGTCTTTATTTTTTGTGATGCGTCCAGCACAATTCTTCCCCATCGTAGAGCCGTTCACAGTCAAGGCATCTGGATTAGGCAGCAGTCCTCCTTCAAGCAATTCAGCTACGACCGAAGGCACGCCACCAGCACGATGGTAATCTTCACCGAGATACTTGCCCGCTGGTTGTAAATTTACCAATAGTGGCACATGATGACCTAGGACCTGCCAATCGTCATTATCGAGTGGCACACCTAAATGTGCTGCAATCGCGTTAAGGTGGATTGGTGCATTCGTTGAACCCCCAATTGCAGAGTTGATAACGATGGCATTCTCAAACGCCGCACGCGTCATGATCTCAGAGGGGCGGACATCATCCCAGACCATATCGACAATGCGCTTGCCAGTTTCATAGCTAATCTGTGCTCGTTCACGGTATGGCGCTGGGATCGCAGCACTTCCGGGGAGCTGCATTCCCAAAGCTTCCGCCAAAGAATTCATAGTAGTTGCTGTGCCCATGGTGTTGCAATAACCCACCGAAGGTGCGCTCGACGCAGCGATCTCCATGAATTCATCACCGTCTATCTCTCCGGTTGCCATCAACTCACGTGCTTTCCAGATTACCGTGCCAGAGCCGGCTCGCTCTCCATTCCACCAACCGTTGAGCATAGGTCCAACGGACAAAGCAATCGCGGGTATGTTAACCGTCGCAGCTGCCATCAGCAAAGCTGGTGTGGTCTTGTCACAACCGATATTCAGAACGACCCCATCCAACGGATAGCCCTGCAGACTCTCCACTAGAGATAGATAGGCGAGGTTTCGGTCAAGGTTTGCAGTTGGACGCTTACCAGTTTCTTGGATCGGATGCACCGGAACCTCGATGGGCGTTCCCCCGGCAGCAATAATTCCATCCCGAACCCGTTTGGTAAGCTGTAAATGGTGGCGATTACACGGCGAGAGATCACTACCCGTCTGGGCAATGGCGATAATAGGTTTACCTTCTTGCAACTCTTCACGGGTCAGACCGTAGTTTAGGTACCTTTCGAGATAGAGGGCTGTCATCTCCGGGTCTCCCGCCCGCGCAAACCAATCACGAGAGCGTAACTTGTCTTTAGTCATCTTTGTCATATCGGACTTTCAATCTGGCTGGAGGTGAGTCTGTATTGTCCTACCATAAGGCGTTCCAAACATGGGCGCGATACTTTATTTTATTTAAGCTTTTTTTAATTAGAATTAACTAACAAATTGATTCAAAACATTTTTTAACTGCTGAAGGAGATTATCATAAAAAAAAATTTGTGATTGCCTAAAAATGACAAGACCCCTAGTTTGGTCATACCAAAACAAATAGTCGATAAGGCTTGTAAACACGGACCAAGGGAGGAACCGATGTCCATTCTAAAGAAACTAACTATTGCGGGAACCGCGGCAACTATGTCTATCGCAGCAACCGCCGCGAGCGCTCAAACCACAAACCTACGCATCCAAACCCACTTCAGCACAGAGACACTTTCCGGTCAAATGGCAGGCGAGTTTATTGAAGACGTCAGTGCGATGTCCAACGGCGAAATTCAGATTGAGATGTTTTATGCATCGTCAGTTGTTAAGTCTGCCGAAACTTTTGACGCAGCCGCGACCGGAATACTCGATTGTGATATGACCGGTGGTGCGTACCAAGGCGGTAAGAACCCTGCTTTCCAGTTCACTGGTGATTTAACAGGCGGCTATGCAAACCCCTATCAGCAATATGCATGGCTCCTCCATGGCGGTGGTTACGATGCCCTGAACGAACTCTACAACTCATACGATATGGAATTTGTCGGCTGGTGGATTCCCGGACCTGAGTCACTGTCATCTACGCGACCAATTTCTGGCGTAGCCGACTTAGAGGGTTGGAAGTTTCGCTCCCCCCCTGGCGTGATCACGTTAATCTTTGAAAAATTGGGCGCTTCCCCGATTGTGATGGATTTCAATGAAATATTCACCGCGCTAGAAACCGGTATCATCGATGGTGCCGATGCGGCCAACTTGACGAACAATATTGGGCTGGGTCTTTATGATATTGCGGAGCACACCAACTATCCCGGATTTCACTCCATGCCAGCCGACCACCTTGCATGTAACAAAAGTGTTTGGGACGCAATGCCAGCGCATCATCAGGCAATTCTCAAAGTTGGGATGCAGGCGCTTGCCCTTAAAAACACCACGATCAACGAAGTTTCAAATGCCGAAAACTCTGTCGCATTGGCTGAAAAAGGTCTGAACATGTACCAGTGGTCTGAAGAAGATATGAACGTGTATCGCCAGGCAGTTCAGGATTCTTGGGTAGAGTACGCGACAACCCCAGAAAGCAAAAGTTTGCTGAACGCACACTTGGACTTCCTGCGCAAAATCGGTGCTATGAAGTAATCCGTCATTCTTGAAAAATTAGAGCGGCATTTCGGTGCCGTTCTTATCGCGCTAGATTGATAGCAGATAAATGCCCCGAAACTTAAATCTCTTCATCACCTCGCAGTTTGGGAGACTCGCATGACACGCAAACAAACAGGCGGGCTTGCGGAATGGCTGTGGCCCTCTGCCTTTTTGATTTGTGCAGGATGGCTCGTTTGGCACATTCCTGCATTTATCCTTGATTGGTTCAAACCAAGCAACGAAAGCTTATTTCTCCAAATTTCCGAATTGCACACGCGCAAAGACGTATCACCTAACCTGCCGGGTTTGTTCGGTGGATACGCTGATATCATTGACTGGGCAGCACTCGTTTTGATGCCAATTTTTGTAATTCTTGGCGCACGCTCAATTGTTGTGGCACCAATGGAGTTCGAGAAATGGAAGCGATGGGACCGCTTCGCATTATTTATCGGACGCGCCACTATGATCATGATTATCGCTATGACTAGCGTTATGCTTTACGAAGTATTTGCACGTTACGTTATCGAAGCGCCCACTTTGTGGGCTAATGAGTTGACCCTTTGGATCGCAGGCTACGTATTTTTGTGCTCCGGTTTTTACGCTATGCAGCAGCGCTGCCATATCCGCATCTCACTCCTTTACGACAATGTTCCGCGACCAGTGCGCAAGCTTTTTGATGTAATGTCTACATCTCTCATTGCAGTTTTTGCCTTTGGCCTAGTCTTTGGCAGCTACAAACAAGTATTTGTAAACAAACTCTACCGTTGGGAGATGTTTGGTACAGCATTTGATCCGCCTATACCTGCAACAATTCAACCGATGATCCTCATAATTCTTGTATTAATTTCTCTGCAATCCATCGCCAATCTGATAGCCGACTGGGACCTTGATCCTGAGGTCTATGGTCTAGACGATATCGACGAAGATGAAATCGAAACGATTAAACGCAGCGTTGGAGTCGAATAATGGATATTGGTACGATCTCAATGATCCTTGTTTTGGGGATGATTGCCCTCCTAGCTATCGGGATGCCGCTTGGATTTGCTTCAGCGGTTCTCGCACTTTTAGTCATGGTGCTCAAATTTGAGCCTACAATTCTAACTGCTCCTTGGACGATTGGCGAAGGAATGTTGACCAGCAGACCCGGAACGGGACCGCTATATATCCTGACCCAAAAGATATTCGACCTGATGACTGAATACGTCCTCATTTCAGTTCCCCTTTTTATCTTCATGGCCGCTTTATTGGAGCGCTCTGGCATCGCAAAACAAATGTATAACGCATTAGATTTTTGGCTAAGCCGGGTACGCGGAGGTGTCGCCATCGTCACTTCAATCATGGCAGTCATAATGGCCGCCATGTCCGGAATTATCGGAGGCGAAGTTGTCTTGCTCGGTCTCATCGCGCTGCCACAGATGTTACGGCTCGGATATAATCAAAACCTCGCTATCGGGACAATCTGTGCCTCTGGGTCACTTGGCACAATGATCCCTCCATCGATCGTACTGATTATCTACGGACTGATTACAGAAACCTCGATCAAAGCACTGTTTACAGGTGCGTTCGTGCCTGGCTTTATGCTGGCATTAATGATCATCACCTACATTGTTGTTCGCACCCAACTTCGTCCCGAAGACGCACCACTTCCGGAGCCACGCCCCGGAGATCCAACAGGTAGCCAAAAACTTGGTATGTTTGGTGGCTTCATGTCGCTAATGCTTGCCGGCGGTTCTGCTGTTTTGTTTATTCGCGCTTTATTTTTTAATCTCACAGGCCAAAACATCATGGAGGACGGCGAAGATCCAATAGCACTGGGTATGCCGGAACACCTTTTGCCACTAGCAATCGCTTTTGGAGTCGGACTGCTATTGGCATTTATCGTGTTTGGCCGCAAACGTACCATGCTTGGATGGGAGCATGGCAAAGGTCTTGTGCCTCCACTTCTTGTAATTGGTGTTGTTCTAGGATCCATTTATGGTGGTATCACAGGTATAACAGAGGCTGCCGGAATGGGCGCGTTTGCCGTATTTTTGATCGCGGCTTTGCGCGGCGAAGCGAGTGTTGGCTTGGTCTGGGACGCATTAATGCGGACGTTGAAATCTACCGGAACGATCATCTGGGTTACAATCGGCGCAGCTGCGCTTGCCGGGGCCTACACTTTGGCGGGAGGCCCAAACTACATCGCAAACCTGATCGTGGGCTCAGAGATGCCAACCATGCTGGTGCTATTGACGATGATGTTGATCCTACTTTTCATGGGAGCGTTTATGGATTGGGTCGGCATCGTTCTACTGATTATTCCGGTTTTCTTGCCTATCGTAAAACGCCTGCCAATTGAGGAAATCGGTCTGATTGGGCAGCTTGAACCACGACAGGTTTCAATCTGGTTTGGAGTCCTGTTTTGTATGAACATGCAGGTTAGTTTCCTCTCGCCTCCCTTTGGGCCGGCGGCCTTTTATCTGAAATCTGTAGCGCCTCCGCACATTTCACTCACTGATATCTTTAAAGGTTTCCTGCCTTTTATCGGCGTGCAGTTGCTGGCTTTGTCAGTCTTACTGATTTGGCCAAGTATCGTGACAATTTTACTTTGAGAAAGTCCGCAGGATGCTAACAGATACACAGATGTCGCAATTTGAACGAGATGGTTATCTTGTTCTTGAGGATGTGATCGATCGGGGGACAATCGCGGCCATTCACGCCGAATACGCCGAACTTATGGACAAAATGTATGATGACTGGCATGCGATGGGCAAGGTGCCAGCCTCATCTTCAGACATGAACTTCTTCGATAAGATAGACGTCGCCATAAATGCCGGGATCGAGTGGTACCAACCACTTGATATCTCCTTGCCACACTCGGACATCAGCAAAACTACACCAATGCACATTGGCCCGGCAGTATTTAAGCTAACAACTCACACAAACGTACTTGCGATTGCAGAGGCTATACTGGGGCCTGAGTTGACTTCAAATCCGATCCAGCACGTCCGAATAAAGCCACCGGAACGTAAGGTGGCCAAGCATGAGGATCGGGCCCACATCGTTTCGACCGATTGGCATCAAGATCTCGGCGTAACTATGGAAAGTGCAGACCAAACTGACATGGTAACAATTTGGCTCGCTATCACGGATGCGACGTTAGAAAATGGCTGCCTACAAGTAAAACCGGGCGTTCCAAGTGAGATGCTGCCCCATTGCACTTTAAACCAGGTCGGAATCACCGAGAAGCACATGTCGCGTGACGGTGCTTTTCCCACACCGGTGCGAGCCGGAGGTGCGGTAGTTTTTCACCCACTAACTCCGCATGCCAGTTTGCCCAATAATTCAGACGAATATCGATGGTCCTTTGATCTTCGCTTTAACGTCACCGGGCAATCCACAGGCCGAGATCAATTCCCAAGCTTTGTCGCACGGTCCAGTGCAAATGCCGCCAGTGTGCTTAAAGATTGGCGGGTCTGGCGAAGCATGTGGGCCGAAACCCGCAATCGACTGTCCCAGTCGGATCACATCCCACAACACCGCTGGCCGTCCGACGGCCCATCATGTGCCTGAGATGACGCTCCTGCGACTTGATCCATCTGACAACGTCGGCATCGCACAATCTACTTTGTCTGCAGGGACGAAGATCGATGGCATTACCGTAAAATCAACAGTTTCAGTGGGGCACAAAGTAGCTCTGACATCTATCGCCAGAGGTGCACCCGTGATCAAATATGCCCAAAAAATTGGGTTGGCATACGCTGACATTGCTACGGGTGATCATGTGCATACTCACAACCTCGCTTTTGCGGCAGTTGATGGAGACTACACCTTTGGTAATAACCTCCGTTCTTTAAAATCGACAAAGGAAGTTGATACATTTCTGGGCTTTGACAGAGGCAACGGCCGAGTAGGCACGCGCAACTATATTGGCATAGTTACGTCGGTTAATTGCTCAGCCACCGCTGCACGAATGATTGCGGATCATTTCACTGCAGACCGCCTTGCTGCCTATCCGAATGTTGATGGCGTGGCTGCATTTGTCCACGGCACCGGATGTGGGATGGCAGGCGATGGTGATGGGTTTGAGGCACTTCAAAGGGTCATGTGGGGTTATGCTCGGCATCCCAACTTCGCGGGAGTGCTGATGGTCGGGCTAGGTTGTGAGATGAACCAGATTGATTGGTTGCTGGAGGCTTATGGCCTAGAACACGGACCGCTTTTTCACACAATGAACATTCAGAGCGTAGCAGGCCTACGCCGTACCATTGAAGCTGGAATCGCCAAAATTGAAGCCATGTTGCCAGAGGCCAATAAGGCTTCCCGAACACCCTGCCCTGTGAGCGCGCTTAAGGTCGCTTTGCAATGTGGAGGATCTGATGCGTGGTCTGGCGTCACAGCCAATCCAGCCCTTGGCCATGCCTGTGATATCCTAGCAGCCCAGGGCGGTACTGGGGTTTTGGCTGAAACACCCGAGATTTATGGCGCAGAGCATCTGCTAACTGCACGCGCGACCACTCGAGAGACAGGCGAGCGGTTAATCGCTTTGATCCGCTGGTGGGAGGACTACACAGCGCGCAATCATGGATCCATGGACAACAACCCGTCTCCCGGCAATAAGGCTGGTGGATTGACTACGATCCTTGAAAAATCGCTTGGTGCTGCGGCTAAAGGCGGTACTTCTCCCCTCACTGGTGTTTACAAATATGCGGAACAGGTCACTGCGCCAGGCTTCACCTTTATGGACAGTCCAGGGTACGACCCCGCCAGCGTAACAGGTCAAATCGCAGGTGGCTGTCAGATTGTTTGCTTCACCACAGGGCGTGGGTCTGCTTTCGGATCTAAACCCAGCCCGACTATCAAAATAGCAACCAACACAAACATGGCTAACCGAATGGTTGAGGATATGGACATTAACGCAGGACGTATTCTTTCAGATGGTGTTGGAGTAGAGGCCATGGGGCGCACGATTTACAGCGCAATACTTGCCGCAGCCTCTGGCGTAAAAACTAAATCTGAAGCGCAGGGACTTGGGAACTATGAATTTGTCCCATGGCAAATCGGAGCCGTGATGTAAGGAGCATCAGAAATGTCCAAACAAAAAATTGGTTTTATAGGGCTTGGTCTGATGGGAGGCGCGATGGTGTCTCGGCTACAAGATAAAGGCTATGATTTGCAAGTTATGGGCAACCGTGACCGTACTGAACTCGACAAGGCCGTTGCGCGAGGCGCAACAGAGGCTGCTAGTGCTAGCGATGTCGCCGCCAACAGTGACATCATAATGCTCTGTATGGGTACGTCTGATCATGTAGAGAGCCGGATGCGCGGCGACGAAGGTGTCATAGCCGGCATAAGACCTGGAACCGTCATTATTGACTTTGGCACTTCGCTGCCCGCATCTACCCAAAGGCTTGCATGCGAGGTAGCGGCCGCGGGCGGCACTTATCTGGATGCACCGATAGGGCGAACACCAACACATGCCCTAGACGGTCAATTGAACCTTATGTGCTCTGGCGATAAGGTCGCGTTCGAGAGTGTGTTACCTGTTCTAAATGATCTAGGTGAAAATATTTTTCATCTGGGTGACGTAGGCAGCGGCCATAAGATCAAATTGATCAACAATTTCTTTGGTCAGGTTGTCGCCAATTCCCTCGGGGAAGCTTTCACCATGGCAGATATCACTGGAGTTGATCGTCAAAAGGTCTTCGACGTTATGTTTGCTGGACCACTCGGCTCCCCTTTCATGGAGTTTTTTGCGAACTACGCTCTCAGCGGTGATGCCTCGAAACTTGCGTTTTCGATTGAAAACGCAACAAAAGATGTGGGCTATTATGTAAAAATGGCTGAAGATGCAGGTGCGCCGTCCGTGATGGCGCAGGCGCCACTAGAGATGATGCGACAATCCCTTAAAGGCGGCATGGGTGATAAACTGGTGCCAGAACTTCTAGATCACTACTTGAAACATTACGGACGCGGGTAGAGGCGCTGCATCGGCGATGCCAGTATTAAATTATGGCCGTGGGATAATATTAGTCCTGCTTGCCAATTTGTTATTTGCATTTGTCGATGTCTCGGTAAAATGGTTAATTGATGCAGGGCTTGTAGTCTTCCAGCTTGCATTTATGCGCTACGCAATGCACTTCATCATTACTGGAGCCGAAAGGCTTGTTCGCGGCAAACCAAGCGCGAGTTTGCCCTCTAAAACGATCTTGCTGGTTCTGCTGCGGTCGTTCTGCCTTGTCTCCGCTACCCTCGCGAACTTTGTTGCACTCGGGCAGTTGCCACTGTCGATTACCTCCGCATTGCTTTACCTCTCACCTATCTTCGTATGCATCTTCGCCCGACTGGTACTAAGCGAAGAAATCAAACGAGTGCATCTGATTTCCATTAGCCTCGGATTAGCCGGTGCCTTGGTGGTCGTTTGGCCGTTTGGAGAGCCAGTCAATTGGTACGCCGTGCTCATGCTTTATCCAGCAGCTGGTTTAGCGCTTTATCAGGTATTATCGCGCCGTTTGACCGGTGAGGTTACGCCAAGCGTTATGCAGTATTACACCGGAGCCATCGGCACTTTCGCGCTTGCGCCCTTCGCTGCTTTTTCTTGGATTACACCGCCCACAACCCTATCGTATCTGCTGTTGATTGCGATCGGCGCAGTTGCTTGGGCAGGACATGAAGCCTTGACCCGCGCCCATGCGCATTCGCCCGCCAGTGCCCTGGCGCCATTTGGTTATAGCTTTGTCATCTATCTGACACTGGCCGGAATGGTGTTGTTCGCTGATTTGCCGGCGCCATCTGTTTTGATTGGAGCTTTTTTGATTACCTTGGGTGGGTTGTTCAACTGGCGTTTTGGGTAACAACTTCAGGACGCACACCAACTAAACTTTTTTTGTCTTCAGTATGGCAATCCTACGTAATTTTGCGCCAGCACAGCTTGAGCCTCATCGCTTGAATTCAAAAACGAGACCTCAGCCATTTGCATTTTGTGATCGAAGCCGGATTGATTTGGAAAGTGATGTAGCAAGTTTGTCATCCACCAACTAAACCGCTCGGCTTTCCAAATACGGCTCAACGCCCGCGCTGAGTAAGAGTTGATCCCCTGTGGGTCTTTGTGCTGATAAAATTGCTTCAAAGCATCAGCTAGGTAAAATACATCACTCGCGGCGGTATTAAGCCCCTTTGCGCCAGTAGGCGGCACTATGTGAGCCGCATCTCCACACAGAAATAAGCGCCCCCATTGCATTGGTTCACATACGAAGGACCGCAACGGCGCAATTGATTTTTCAATCACAGAGCCAGTTTCAATCGTATCGGCGAATTCTTCGGGAATACGATTGCGCAATTCATCCCAAAAAGCTCGATCAGACCAAGCCTGCGGGTCATCCTGGGCATCACATTGAATGTAATAGCGGCTCAGGTTTTCGTTTCGCATCGAACAGAGAGCAAACCCCGCATCAGAATTGGAATAGATTAGCTCCTCATGAACAGGTTTAGTTTCAGACAGAATTCCAAGCCAGCCAAAAGGGTATACTTTTTCATACTCGCGTCGCGCTTCTCGCGGAATCGCTTGGCGACTAGCTCCGTGAAACCCATCACAACCCGCTATATATTCACAATCGATCCGAGCGCGCTGACCAGCTTGCGTAAACTCCACATACGGTGCATCCGTTAGGGCATCCTCTATTGTAACATCAGCAACTTGATAGATGACTTGTGCGCCGTCAGCTTCGCGTCCCGCATAAAGATCATACGTGATTTCAGTCTGGCCGTAGACCATCACCGTCGTATTGGTATGTTTGGCAAAATCAATGCGCGTTTGCTCATTATTATAGGAAATTACAGTTCCGTCGTGCATGTACCCTTCTTTGTCCATGCGCGCCCCGAGGCCTAATTCTCTAAGTTGATTGACCGTTCCAATTTCCAGTACTCCAGCACGAATCCGGTTTAGAACATATTGCTTGGTCTTCCGCTCCAATACAATATTTTCAATTCCAGCCCGGTTCAGGTGTTGCCCCAAGAGCAAACCGGAAGGGCCACCGCCTATGATTACAACTTTCGTACGCATGCTATTATCAACTTCTCATAAGATCTTACACAAAGAGCGATTTATAAGTCAGGCCTCTTTAAATGTATTGGCGCATCAATGCTTCAGCACTAAAGGCGCCGCGTCAACACATTGAGTGGAGAATTAAATGGTGCTGCATCTGTCTAAACCGCAATCAAATGAGCTCTTCCTTGGATTGCCCCTTGCGATGCATGGCTATCCTTGATCGCAAAAAACTCCGAAGCCTCGTAAAGCGTTAACCGATTAAATTCATTTTTTTTGGGCATATGCGCATAATGGATATCCATATTGCCTTTTTTTTGGTTATTCGGCAATTTGGGTATTGTAAAGGTTAATTCAGAAAGTCCGTCTGAAGTCATCTGACGCATTCTTATCACCAGCCTTTTGTCCAAAATTGTGACCCCAGCAGCAGAAAATTTAATCTTTCATACGTTCGCAGGTTCGGTTCTGCGCCAATACTTAATTTTAGGTTTTATATCAGATGTGAAACCGTCGATACAGAAAACAGAAATAGATCAGGCAATATTCTCGTACCTGTTCCCCGACGACAGGCAATTCTATCTCAGATAGTCTTTGTGAGAGGATCAAAGGCTACACCTACAATTGTTGCGATAACTGCCTCGCGATGGTTAGACCAAAAGATGTTGAGCCATATCGCTATACCCATTAAACCACTCTTCACGATGTTTCGGCGTGTCTTGGCTGTTGGAATTTTAAGCACGAAAAGTCGATACTGGAAGATGGTGACGTTTAAAGTCGTCATCAATCGTTCAAAAGAGGTCAATAAATGACGCTTCCTCGCACTAACAGAACGTTTGCCCCCCCCGTAATGGAAGCTCGACGCTGGCTTGAAGGGGTCACTTTCACGGACGAATTTCCCTTGATCAACGTAAGCCAGGCCGCGCCTGTCGAACCACCACCCGAACCACTGCGCCAGCACATTGCAGAAACAGCGCTTAACGTAGCCGAGGCACATCTTTACGGACCAGTTCTCGGACTGCCTGATTTGCGGGCAGAAGTTGCAAGACAATGGTCTACGAACTACGACGGCAACATTTCAGCGGAACAGGTTGCCATCACGTCGGGCTGTAATCAGGCATTTTGCACCACCATATCCGCTATTGCTGGCGAAGGTGACGAAATCATTCTGCCAACGCCATGGTACTTTAATCACAAAATGTGGCTCGACATGATTGGCGCAAAAGTGGTGCCGTTGCCAAGCGACGATATACTGTTGCCAGATCCAGAAAGGGCCGCGTCACTAATAACCCAGCGCACACGAGCCATTGTGTTGGTCACACCAAACAACCCCGGTGGAGTCGAATATCCAGCCGAACTTGTCAATTTGTTTTACGAATTGGCACAACGCCACCGTATTAAATTGATTATCGACGAAACTTACCGCGATTTTGATTCCAGATCTGGTCCACCTCATAATTTATTTGCTGATCCGGAATGGCCCAACACACTTGTTCAACTGTATTCTTTTTCGAAGGCTTATCGGCTTACTGGACACAGAGTTGGCGCTATGGTCGCAGATACGTCGTTGCTTGGTGGGGGTGAAAAATTTCTCGACACAGTTACAATATGCCCCAACCAATTGGGTCAACACGCCGCCCTTTGGGGCATGCGCAATCTATCGCAATGGCTTGCCAAAGAACGGTGTGAAATTCTTGACCGGCGTGCAGCCATCGTCGAAAATATGCCTCAACTCACAACACATGGTTGGCGACTTATGGGAGCTGGTGCCTATTTTGCGTATCTCTCGCATCCCTTTGACACCCCTTCTGACCAGCTAGCAAAAGCGCTTGTCAGTGATCACAAAATTCTGTGCTTGCCTGGCACGATGTTCATGCCCAAAAGTGACCCAGACGGCGCAAAACAGTTGCGTATCGCATTCGCAAATGTTGATCGCACAGGGATAAATATGTTGTACGACCGGCTTAAAAGAGCTCAGTATTGAGCCCCCCCTTGCCCCCCCTGCACCAACCGCGTAGACAACCTGAAACTGTTTAATAAACAACCCGCAGGGAGCGCAGATGTCCAAGGGAAAAACGTCGAAAACGCTAGTTTGGATTCTAATGGCAATGCTCATTTTGGGTTTGGGTGGCTTTGGAGTTACCAACCTTTCAGGCGCCACACGTACTGTGGGTGACGTAGGTGGGAAGGAAATCGACATAAACGACTACGCGCGAGCGTTGCAGGAAGAGCTCCGCACGATCGAAGCCCAGACTGGACAATCAATAAGTTTTTCGCAAGGACAATTACTCGGACTTGATCGCGCTGTACTGAGCCGTCTCGTGGTAACTCGTGCAATGGACGCAGAGGCGGAGCATATTGGCATCTCGATCGGTGACGAAAACCTGCGGCGAGAGCTCATTGCTATTCCAGCGTTTCAAAGCCTTGATGGCTCATTTGATCGTGATGCATACGCATTTGCCATTGATCAAGCCGGAATGAACGAAACTCGATTTGAAGACAGCGTGCGCGAAGAGACCGCCCGTAGTCTGCTGCAAGGTGCTGTAGTTTCAGGTATAAACATGCCTGACACTTACGCCAACGCTGTAGTCAATTTTGTTGCCGAACAGCGTGATTTCACGTGGACTGAACTGACTGCGGATAATCTGACAAGACCAATCGCACCACCCACGGAAGCCGACATTAAAGGGTACTATGACGATAATCTGGAAGATTTCATGATCCCAGCTATGCGTCAGATCACCTTTGTACAGCTTAATCCTGAAATGTTAATTGATAGTGTTGAAATCGAAGAATCTGTTCTTCAGCAAGCATACGAAGATCGCAGTGCAGAGTTTAACCGCCCGGAGCGGCGCTTAGTTGAACGACTTGTCTTTCCGAACATGGCCGCCGCGAAAGAGGCAAAAGAGCAACTCGACGCGGACAAGACAACGTTCGAGGCACTCGTTGAGTCTCGCGGTCTTGCTTTATCAGATGTGGATATCGGGGATGTCTCACAAGCAGATCTGGGCCCCGCGGGAGGCTCTGTCTTTGGCGAACCAACGGGTGCCATCGCTGGCCCGGTGCAAACAGATCTGGGGCCAGCTCTTTTTCGCACAAACGGTATTCTCGCGGCTCAATTGACTAGCTTTGATCAAGCCCGTCCAGCGCTACGCGAGGAACTTGCTACCGAACGGGCTCGCAGAATTATCGATGCACAGATAGGCGATATTGATGACCTACTAGCCGCAGGGGCAACGCTCGAAGAATTAGCCACCGAAACCGAAATGCAGATTGGCTCAATCAACTGGCATGAGGGAGCCGAGGACAGGATTGCAGGCTATGAGGGTTTCCGCAACCTAGCGGCCACTGTCAAAGTTGAGGACTTCCCAAAGATCGAAGAATTAGAAGATGGGGGCATCTTTGCACTGCGTTTAGATGGCGAAACCGAAACTCAACCCGCACCATTAGAAGACGTGCGAATGGCGGTATCTGACGCTTGGACCGACACGCGTACTGGTCAAGCACTAAACATATTGATCACCAACCTGATGCCACGTCTTGAGGAGGGTACAGATTTTACGTCTTTTGGCTTTAACGCGATCGAGGAAACAGACATCGTTCGCAATGGTTTCATTCCCGGTACACCGGCGGGATTTTTGCCCATGGTTTTTGAAATGCAGCAAGGCGACGTTCGCGCTTTGAACGATGGTGCTGGGATCACATTGGTCCGTCTGAACTCCATAAATGCGCCCGCTATTGGATCGCCGGAAATCTCTGCATTCTCTGACAACATCACTCAACAGGTGTCCGCCGGGATCGCGCAAGACATTTTTGACGCATACGCTCAAAGCCTCCAAACGATCTACCCAGTGACGTTAAACCAGCAGGCCCTCAACGCTGTACATTCACAGCTTCAGTAAGAAAGGGGCAAAGTCGTGGACCTTGTTCCTTCGCTCGAAGATTTTGCCACAGCCTACAATTCTGGCAAAAATCAGGTGGTTTATACTCGGTTGGCTGCCGATTTAGATACTCCAGTTTCACTGATGCTCAAACTGACAGGTGCTAGCAAGGACGCCTTCATGCTAGAGTCGGTTACAGGCGGAGAGGTACGAGGGCGTTACTCAATCATCGGAACTAAACCCGACATGATCTGGCGATGTCACGGAAGCCAAAGTCAGATTAACCGGTGCGCTCGCTTCGACCCAACCACCTTTGATGCCCAAGACGGTGATCCGCTAGATAACTTGAGAGAACTTATCGCCGAAAGCCGGATCGAACTTCCTGCAGATCTTCCACAAGCCGCAGCAGGACTTTTCGGTTACCTTGGCTATGACATGATTAGGCTGGTTGAACACTTACCCAATGTAAATCCGGACCCTTTGGGATTACCTGACGCTTGTATGCTACGTCCTACGATTGTAGCGGTTCTTGATGGGGTAAAAGGCGAAGTGACTGTGGTGTCACCAGCATGGATCAGCGATGGACAATCGGCACAGGCAGCCTATGCACAGGCATCTGAACGCGTGATGGATGCAGTTCGAGATATGGAACACCCAATGCCAAAAGCAGCGCGCAGTTTGGGCGAGCCCGTAGAAATCGACCCCCCCGTGTCAAATTTTACCAAGGATGAATATAAAGCTGCTGTTGAAAAGGCGAAGGAGTATATTCGCGCCGGAGATATCTTTCAGGTTGTACCAGCACAACGCTGGACACAAGCATTTCGAGAACCTCCCTTCGCACTGTATCGATCCTTACGTCGCACAAACCCTTCACCGTTTATGTTTTATTTTAATTTTGGTGACTTTCAGGTGGTCGGCGCGAGTCCCGAGATCCTTGTAAGGGTGTTTGGAAACGAGGTAACCGTCCGTCCAATCGCGGGCACGCGGAAGCGCGGCGCGACGCCAGAGGAAGACGGTGCGCTTGAAGCAGACTTGTTGAACGACAAAAAAGAATTAGCCGAACACCTTATGCTGCTCGATCTTGGCCGCAACGATGCGGGCCGTGTTTCAAAAGTTGGAACTGTTCGCCCGACAGAACAGTTCATCATCGAGCGCTATAGCCACGTCATGCATATCGTTTCAAACGTGGTAGGTGAGCTAGCCGATGACAAAGATGCATTGGACGCTTTTTTTGCTGGGATGCCAGCAGGTACAGTCTCTGGAGCACCAAAAGTCCGGGCTATGGAAATCATTGACGAGCTAGAACCAGAAAAACGCGGTATTTACGGCGGCGGCGTCGGCTACTTCAGCTCCGGTGGCGACATGGATATCTGTATTGCCTTGCGCACAGCTCTCATAAAAAACAATAAACTTTATATTCAGGCTGGCGGTGGCGTTGTCTACGATAGCGATCCAGAGGCCGAGTACATGGAAACCGTGCACAAATCCAACGCAATTCGTCATGCAGCGACTGAGGCAGCGCGTTTCAGTGGGGTCGACGATATTTAATTAAAAGACCGTTGAGCTATTTAGTGTCAATCTTATCCAGCTTGCCGTCTCTGGCCGCTTTCTCATGCTTGGTTAGCTTGTTGTTCCAAGCCCCATTACTAATGCCGAGATCGTGGGGCATCGGTTTGGTTTTTCCCTTGCTAATTTTCCCACCCTTATCAAGGTATTGCTGAATCAGGTCTGCGTCAGTGGTTTCTTTTGGAACATGTTTCATCGTCATTTGGTCTCCCGCCTCGTATTTCTCATCAGCAACTCGCCGACACATCCACCATAGGCTGATATGGACGAATTGAAATGTCGCAATTAATTTTTTCAAATAGCTAATCTTGCACGCGACAGATTGGGCTTACCAAGTGTGCTCTAAACGAAAAAATAATCCGACAATAAAAACACTTTCAGATTAACAGGCTGATTAGTTAATAGTTTGCAACGCAGCAGAAACTGGCGACAAAGCGACAGTTCCCGCTCGGTCCTGTAACCCCCAAAGGAGCAGCGCTGCAACAGTCTCATCGCTCAGACGTCCAAACATTACAACGCCGTCTGTTTGTCCAGCCTTGAATGCCGCCTGATCAAGGAAGCGCCGGATCACTACTTCAGATTGGCCCTTACCGTCAAAATCGCGAAATACAGTCGCCGAAGGAACCCCTTCTTTCGCCGCAAGTTTTTGAGCAGTGTTCAGGCCATTCGGAAACATAACGAGTCCATGTCCTGAAGCTGCCAGAATCGCAGTGACTTGATCCGATACAATCTTACTACTTTGCAACCCATCGCCCAGCCCTTCGATCACACCAACAGCTTCGGGCATAACCAACAAATGTGCGTCCATTGCCACTTCAACATCTGAACCGTTGATAACATTTGGAATATCAATCATGGCTAAAACTTCTATTCCCTTGCTGCGATAATGGACTGCCTTTTCTTTCGCCTGAGCATCCAATGTCGAAATAGCAATGCTGAGAGGATATGGAAAACTTGCTAATGCATTAATATCGAGAATGCTGTCGCCCTCATCTAACAGAACAATCGACAGCACAGGTTTATCATCGATGTTCTCCGTTTGCTCAGCATTGGCGATCACTGGTCTAGGTGAAACAGCTTCAATCGGTTCCGTGGGGTTCTCCCCAACCACCGTTGGTAACCGATCTGACTTATATTGCGGGTATGCTTCAATCAATTTACCTGTCGATTTCAGTTGTGATGTACTCTCGTCAACTGCAGACGGAGCGCCAGCCTCCGCTGTCGGCGTCATATCTTCAGGTACTTCCAGTTTGATTCCTTCTTCAATACCAGCTCCGGACGAAACCTGCCTTTTAAGCTCCGGTATGCCTGTTTCCACTGGAGTCGGAAAGGCTTCACCGTCACCAGCCTCTGGCACCTGTGGCTGTGGTGGATTAGTTGAAATCGATGGTTCTTCCTCGGGTGCCGGTACGGTGGGCGTCCCCACTTGCGGATTAGGCAAAATTGGGCTTTCGCTTTCCACGTTTACGGCACCACCGGTTTCGGGCTTCGCAGGCGCGATCATTAAGCCTTCCGGAGCAATCACAACAGGTTTAGGCGCTGAGGCTGTGTCGGTTAAGGGTGGCTTTTCCCCATCACTGGGCGCTGCCACCTCTCGCTCCATTGGGTCCTCCACAACCTCATCAACTCGTGAAACACCCGCTAATGTGCCACTGGATGCGCTGCCCTCTGCGCCTGCAGTACCTTCAACCGCGGAGGTTTGTGGAATTACTGTCGCAGGCAAAGGCGCCAGCAATGAAGCAACAGCCAAAACAACAACCGCAATAATACTTCCCCAGAAGATACCCGACAAAAATCCACGCAACATTAGTCCTGCCCTTTGTTTGGCCTTGCTTTTTCAGAGCGTAACTGGTCGCTCCCCCTTGACCCTCGCGATCAAGCCTGAACATGTATACCGCGACGCGGCCCTCGGCCTCTACCCCGTTTCGCATCTTTGAGAAAAGAACTTGAAAAATGCTACTCCTAATCGATAACTACGATAGTTTTACGTACAATCTTGTACACTATCTTGGCGAATTAGGTGCTGATGTCCACGTCAGACGTAATGATGCGCTGACGGTTCAGGGCGCCCTTGACATGAAACCAAGTGGAGTTGTGCTCTCTCCAGGACCCTGCGACCCAGATCAGGCTGGGATTTGCCTAGAGCTGACGGAAGCCGCGGCCAAATTTAAAATCCCGCTTTTGGGCGTTTGTCTTGGCCACCAAACCATTGGTCAAGTATTTGGCGGAAAGGTAGTTCGATGTCACGAAATAGTTCATGGCAAAATTGGATCGATAAAACACACAGGCCTTGGACTGTTTGATGGTCTTCCTAGCCCATTTGAAGCGACTCGATATCACTCCCTAATCGTTGAACGAAAGAGCCTGCCAGACAAATTAGAAATCACTGCTGAACTGGAAGACGGCACAATCATGGGATTGCGGCATCGACACCTACCAATACAAGGCGTGCAATTCCATCCTGAATCGATCAAATCAGAACATGGTCATGCCATGCTGCAAAACTTCCTTAATATAATGACAAAGAATGAAGGTGTGCTTGCATGAGCGATACTATCAAGCCTCTGATCGGTACCGCCGCTGACCGTTCTCTAACGCGGGAAGAGGCAAAAACTGCCTTCGAAGTTCTTTTCAACGGTGAGGCCACGCCGAGCCAGATCGGTGGTTTTTTAATGGCGCTGCGCACGCGTGGCGAAACAGTTGATGAATACGCAGCAGCAGCAGCAGTAATGCGCGCTAAATGCAACGCCGTCAAAGCTCCGGCCGGAGCTATGGATATTGTAGGTACTGGCGGAGATGGCAAACATACCCTTAATATCTCCACTGCGACTGCATTTGTTGTCGCAGGCGCGGGTGTGACAGTAGCAAAACACGGTAACCGTAACTTGTCTTCTAAATCCGGTACGGCTGATGTTCAGGCTCAAATGGGCATAAATGTCATGGTTGGGCCATCGGTCGTGGAAAAGGCACTGGCGGAATGCGGAATTGCTTTCATGATGGCGCCAATGCATCATCCGGCGATGGCCAATGTCGGCCCAGTTCGCGCAGAACTTGGAACTCGCACGATTTTCAACATCCTCGGCCCTCTTACTAATCCAGCCGGTGCAAAGCGCCAACTTACCGGTGCATTCTCAAAAAGTTTGATTCGCCCGATGGCAGAGACACTTGGCAAGCTGGGCAGCGAACGGGCCTGGCTTGTGCATGGCAGCGATGGCACGGATGAACTGACTATCACTGGCGTTAGCTGGGTTGCAGCACTTGAAAGCGACTGCACCATTCAAGATATCGAAATACACCCAGAGGATGCCGGTCTGCCCGTACACCGGTTTGAAGACATTGTCGGTGGCACACCACTCTACAATGCTAACGCATTTCAGGCACTTCTCAACGGCGATGAGTCAGCTTACCGAGACGCCGTTCTGTTGAACAGTGCTGCCGCACTTGTGGTCGCTGATGCAGCCAGTAACCTACGGGACGGTGTTCAAAAAGCTCGTGTTAGTATCGACAGCGGCGCCGCAAGAACCAAAGTTGAGGCGCTAGCCAAACTCACAAGCAACTCAGCGTGATGCGAGGAGCTAGCGCATGGTACTACGTGAACCCATTCAGTCAGTTAAAACGCCTACGGCTGATCGCATGATTCCGCCACCCAAATGGGCACACCTGCCGTTTTTTTCGCAAGAGTTTGAAGTTATTTCAGCGGCAATCGAGACCGACCAACGCCGTGTCTTACCACCAACACAACAGCGCTTTGAGGCGTTAAACCTTACCCCTCCCAACGAGGTTCGTGTCGTTATCCTAGGGCAAGATCCTTACCCAACACCGGGCCACGCGCACGGATTGGCGTTTTCTGTTGAGACAGATATCAGTCCCCTTCCCCGCTCTCTGAACAATATCTTCAAGGAAATGCACGACGATCTTGGTGAGGTGCCGCATGATGGAAATTTACGGTTTTGGGCGGCTCAAGGCGTACTGTTGCTGAACACAGTTCTGACGGTTCCAGCCGGTGAGGCAAACGGGCACAAATCGTTGGGCTGGCAATCCCTGACATTTCAGGTACTTCAACATGCCTCACAGCGACCCACGGCCTTTTTGCTTTGGGGAAAGCAGGCGCAGACCCTTGCACGTTACATTTCATCCCCTAAAACTGTCGCAAATGTATCTACTGATCATCTCTTAATCAAAACAGCGCACCCCTCGCCTCTTTCTGCGCGACGTGGTTTTTTCGGGTCTCGGCCGTTTTCGCGCATAAACAAGTGGCTTGCTGATCGTGGTGAGCCCAAAATAAACTGGACGACCGCATGACCGAAACCATTCTGGAAAAGATAAAAAATTATAAGCTGGAAGAAATCGCTAGCGACAAAGCCAGAAAACCACGCGAAGCAGTAGAGGCCGAAGCGCGTGAAGCCGGACCAATACGTGGTTTCACTGACGCGCTACGTATGGCGTCTCGGAATGGCTACGGACTGATTGCTGAAATTAAGAAAGCTTCCCCGTCCAAAGGGCTAATACGTCCAGATTTTGATCCATCCAGTTTAGCCAAGGCATACGAGGACGGCGGGGCAACGTGCTTATCAGTGCTTACCGATACACCAAGCTTTCAAGGTGATAAGTCTTTTTTGACAACTGCCCGCGCGGCGACGAATTTACCCGCGTTGCGCAAAGATTTTATGTACGACACGTACCAGGTGGCCGAAGCACGCGCTCTAGGTGCAGATTGTATTTTGATAATCTTGGCGTCAGTGAGCGACTCACAGGCGCAAGAACTAGAAGAGGCCGCAAACTCATGGGGAATGGACGTGTTGCTTGAAGTTCATGATCAGGAAGAGCTGGAACGAGCCAGTGAACTTAAATCAGAGTTAATGGGCATTAATAATCGAAATCTCAAAACTTTTGAGACTTCGCTTGAGACCTCCCGAACCCTTTCAAAATTGGTACCTGCTGATCGTCTGATTGTTTCAGAAAGTGGTTTAAACACATCGGAGGACCTAGCTGGCATGGCCCAATATGGTGCGCGCATTTTCCTTATTGGTGAAAGCCTGATGCGAAAAGAAGATGTTGCCGGTGCTACCCGCGATTTGCTGGCTAATCCCTTGACCGCAGGAGCGATGTAATGACAGGCCTGACACATTTCGACGGAAAGGGCGATGCCCATATGGTTGATGTTTCGAACAAAGCAGTAACATCTCGGATCGCAGTTGCGGAGGGCTGGGTCAAGATGGCTGCTGAAACCTATGAAATCATTACCGAGGGTCGAGCCAAGAAAGGCGACGTACTTGGCGTTGCTCGACTGGCCGGCATCATGGGTGCTAAGCATTGTTCTAATTTGATACCATTGTGCCATCCGCTGCCAATCACAAAGGTCGCAGTCGAGCTCACTCCTGACAGATCTTTGCCCGGTATTCGTATTACAGCCACCGTCAAGACTACGGGTCAAACTGGTGTTGAAATGGAGGCCCTAACGGCAGTAAACGTTACAGCACTTACTGTTTATGACATGACTAAAGCCGTGGATAAATCAATGGAAATTGGTGGTATTAGACTAATCCTAAAAGAGGGCGGAAAATCAGGGCGTTACGAAGCGAAATGATTACAGTTTCAAAAGCCCTTGATCAGCTATTTGCGCTAACCATTCCATTACGATCTGAGACCGTACCACTTGTTGAGGCCAATGGCCGCGTCCTGGCGACTTGCGTGAAAGCTAAGCGAGATCAACCTCCTTTCGCTTCGTCCGCAATGGATGGTTATGGCGTTATGGCCAGGGATGTGGCACCGGGTGCCAAATTTCGGGTTATAGGAGAGGCGGCAGCGGGTCACAGCTTTGCCAGACAGGTTGGCCGAGGCGAGGCCGTTCGCATATTCACGGGTGCTCCAGTACCAGAGGGCGTGAGTCGGGTCATCATTCAGGAAGATGTCACTCGAGACGCAGATACTATCATAGTAAATGACAAACTGGACAAAGGCTTTCACATCCGACCTCTCGGTGGGGATTTTAAGGTTGGAGAGCAAATTAATGCTCCGCGAATTCTTCGCCCTGCAGACATCGCCCTGCTTGCATCGATGAATATCGCAGATGTACCCGTTATTAAAAAACCAATCGTTGCCATACTGGCGACGGGCGACGAATTGGTGATGCCCGGTGAATGTCCAGGTCCAGATCAGATCATCGCGTCTAATAGCTTCGGACTGCAAGCAATGCTACGAGACCTTGGCGCCGAGGCCCGCTTGCTGCCAATCGCGCACGATAATCGCGCCTCTTTGAAAATGGCTTTTTCCTTAGCGGGCGATGCAGATTTGTTACTAAGTATAGGTGGTGCCTCCGTAGGGGATCACGACCTTGTAGGCGATGTTGCGAACGAACTTGGCATGAGACGCAGTTTTTACAAAATTGCAATGCGGCCCGGAAAACCTTTGATGGCGGGGCGTCTGAGCAACGGGGCAACAATGATCGGGCTACCTGGGAATCCCGTCTCAGCCATGGTTTGTGGCCATGTTTTTGTAGCTCCAGTGATCCGTAACATGCTCGGGCTCGGCGCTGCTGCGACGCCGGAAAGCACGGCGGCTTTATCCAAGGATATTGGCGCCAATGGCCCACGACAACATTACATGCGAGCTCTTTTAGAAAACGGTGCACTTACTGTGCTCGAAAACCAAGACAGTTCTCTTTTGTCAGTTTTGGCGCGCGCAAACGCACTTTTGATAAGGCAACCGCACGATCCTGAACGCCAAGCCGGGGCGGTTATGCGCTACCTGCCGATCTAAAGACCAGAACTTCATAGTCTTAATTGCAACTGTATTAAAAGCGAGTCCCAAGATTTTCGTATTTGTTTCCTCTATGTTCACTCGTTGTTGACACAAAAATAGAACAAGTATAGAACAAAGGAGGTTTCTTAAGAGGACACGTCATGTTGACCAAAAAACAGTTAGATCTGCTAGAATTTATACATGTACGTGTGCAACGCGACGGTGTACCGCCCAGTTTTGACGAAATGAAAGATGCACTTGATCTGCGTTCAAAGTCTGGAATTCACCGCTTGATCACTGCTTTGGAGGAACGTGGATTTATTAGGCGGCTTGCACACCGGGCTCGTGCAATAGAGGTTGTAAAGCTACCAGAGAGTATGGGCGGTGCTTCCACCGTTCCAGGTTTCAAACCACGTGTTATTAATGGGCCACACCCTTCTCCTGCACGACCGGCAAATGTCACACGCCACGATACTCAGGCATACTCTCGGGAACTTCCCGTGATGGGAAAAATTGCAGCCGGGGTCCCAATTGAAGCTATTAGCAATGTAGATCACCACGTTGCGGTTCCAGACCAGATGTTAGCTTCGAGTGGTGAACACTATGCACTCGAGGTTAAGGGTGACTCTATGATAAATGCAGGTATCAACGATGGAGACTTAGTTGTCATTCGTGAGACTTCGAACGCAGACGATGGTGATATCGTCGTAGCATTAGTAGAAGATCAGGAAGCGACATTGAAGAAGTTTCGCCGCCACGGGTCATCAATCGCCCTCGAAGCTGCAAACCCTTCGTATGAAACCCGCGTATTTTCAGACGATAAGGTTAAGGTTCAAGGCCGGCTTGTCGGGTTAATTCGCACTTACTGACACTAAGCAACGGAAAACTAACTTCTTAACTAAATGCGGAAGTTTAAAATCCTGGCGGAGTTAAGCCAGATTGAAACCAATTTAGAAAACTTACGATCGAGTAAACAGGGCGCCCAGTGGACTTCGACACCTCTGCAGCATACGGAGCCATGTTTGTGCATTCGAGAACGATTGCTCCGATGCTTGGCTTGGCAGAGATCAAGTTCATGCCCGCGTCCACCATTTCTCGACCGCATGAGTCAAAATCCATTTCTGAACTATCCTCAAAAATGGCCGTAGCGAAGCTGCCGTTTTGAGGCAGCCCACGAATGTCAGTATCTGGTCGCGCACCAACCGCACGAAGATGGGCCCCGCTCAGGCTATTTTCGGAGATTGTCAGAACACCAGCTAATTGCCCCCTTGGAAGCAGTGCCTCGATCCATGGTAATTGCATCAGCGGTGAGCTCGCAAAAGGCACTCCAAGCGCTTCTTTTAAATCAGATTGCATGAGCGACAGAAATCCGCATGAAGTTGCGAGCCCCGTACAACCATCTGCGATCAGCGATCGTCCAACCATGACGAAATCGTCAAAAAGCACGCGTGGATCCTCAAGAATGACCTTTCGCGCGCTCGCACCGCCAACTTCACGCAAAATTACTGGAAAGTCCCACGTAGCAGAGTTGCCGACATCACCATGTGGACGAGGAAAGCTTGTATCAAGCACAAGAAGTCCAAGAGTGGCTTGCTCCATTTCATTACCCTCACCTTGCAACAACGATCGGCTGTTTGTCCACCGTGTATGGTCGTAGTTCGTTTAAAAGAAGCTCCAAGAACTCTTTGCCAAGTTGAGAAAGTGGCCTCGTTCCAGAAGTGATCACCGCCATGTCCATCGTAATAGATGGTGCAAATCGTCGTGAAACAAAGCGGTCATCATAGTCAAAATCCAACCCAAATCTATCGAGCACTGCTACGCCCATGCCTTCTTTGACAAATGCCAACAAATTTTTAAAGAGATGCGAATGAACGCGTCCCTTCAGAGGAACCCTCGCCTCTTCGAAAACGTCGCGTAACCGACGATGTGTGATGTGATCAGGGCCCATCAAGAGAAATGGCTCGTCCTTCAATATCTCAGGCGTCAGAACATCATGGCGATGTAGCGGATTGTCTTTGTGCATTGCAATTCGCGTCTCCAGCTGCATTGGGTAGTACTGCAGGGTATCGTAAAGTATCGGCATCTCGCTAACACCAATTTCGAAGAGACCTGAAAGCACCCATTCCTGAATTTTCGAGCTATACTGTGATTGAAAAGAGATACTCATATCAGGCTTATCTTTTGAAAACTCGGCAATTAGCTTCGGCATAAACCCAAATGATATCGAATGCTGAGATGCAACCTGGAGCTGACCTAATTGCTTGTTTTGAAGATCGAAAACTGCCTGAGTAACATGATCAAGCCCCCGGACCATCGTATCAATTTCACGATGCAACAGCTCAGCTTGAGGCGTTGGAACAAGTCTTCCGTACAAGCGCTCAAATAACGCCAAGCCAGTCTCACGCTCCAGTTGAGCCAATAAGTTTGAAATGCCTGGCTGAGAAATTCCCAGCGTCTCGGCAGCTCCCGTGACCGTCCCGGCTTCAACTATGGCGTGAAAGGCCTGCAATTGACGAAAGCGTAGTCGCATGATCACCCTTATCATTTTTAATGATGCACTAACCAATATTTTGTATTGGAAATGATATCAAGTCGCTGCCACAATAATATAGCACTCGGGAGCATAATTTTATGACGCCAGACCATATTGTAATAGTCGGAGCTGGGATCGTTGGCGCGTCCTCTGCCATATGGCTGCGCCGGTCTGGATATGAGGTCACACTTGTAGACAAGGGCACGCCCGGCATGGGTGCGTCGTATGGAAATGGTGGGATTCTCGCAAGTTGCTCTGTCGTGCCTGTCACCGGACCAGGCCTTCTCAAGAAAAGTCCAGGTTATCTTGCCAATCCAAACTTCCCACTTTTTATGCGTTGGGGGTATTTCCCCAAACTCCTTCCGTGGCTCATTAAATACATGTCCTATGCCAACGTCACCGACACACGCCGTATAAGCAAAGGATTGGCAACGATAGTCGGCGATAGCTTAGAGCAGCATCAAGCTTTAACTCATGGCACCAAAGCTGCAAATTGGGTGCAGGAAAGTGAATATAGTTTTGCCTACCCAGACCGAGAAGCTTTCGAGGCCGACTCATTTGCATGGCAACTGCGTCGCGAAGCAGGCTTTGAGCCATCATTTGTTGAGGGCAGCGCAGTCCAAGACGTCGAACCGATTCTCAGTCCAAAGATTCAATTGCTGGCTGTTCTCAAAAACCATGGATTTATTCTAAACCCTGGTGCATATGTCAAAACCCTTGTTGAACTGTTTGAAGAAATAGGTGGCAAATTCATTCAAGCGGAAGTGAAAGATTTTGAGATGGAAGGCGGCCGCATTAGTGCCATCGACACTTCAATCGGGCGAATTTATTGCAGTAAAGTCGTGGTATCCTCGGGTGTGTGGTCTAAACCATTAATGCAAAAGCTAGGCTTAATCGTACCACTCGAAGCAGAAAGAGGCTATCATCTACTCTTCAAGGAGCCAAATATAAAACCAAATAACCCAATGATGCTGACTTCTGGAAAATTTGTGGCAACACCGATGGAACATGGGCTACGGTGTGCAGGCGTCGTTGAATTTGGGGGGTTGAACGAAAAGTTATCAAAAGCACCACTGAATTTTTTGCGTCGTAAGGCGCAGGAAGCGTTTCCAAGCCTGAAATTTTCCAGTGTGGAAGAATGGCTCGGCTATCGCCCAGCTCCATCCGACAGCTTGCCTTTGGTCGGTGAGATAAAACGTAGTGGAGTATTCGCAGCCTTTGGTCACCATCACATTGGGCTTACCGGAGGACCAAAAACTGGTCGCATGGTCGCTGATCTCATCGCTGGTAAGCACTCGAATAACGACATTCGCCCATTTGAGCCAATGCGCTTTTCTACGGGCAAATTAGAAGAACCAAAATACCAATAAACAAAGGGAGAAAGACATGACAACAATGAACAAAAGACTACGAAACGCTACGGCGACTGCAGCACTCATAGTCGCAGGTGTGGCGGCTTCAGCTGAGCAATGGGATATGCCGATGGCATATGCCGCGACGAATTTCCATTCAGAGATGGGCGTTGTTTTTGCTGACAAAGTTCGCGAATATACCGGCGGCGAAATTGACATTACTGTTCACCCAGGAGGTTCACTCTTTAAAGGTGGCGAAATCAAGCGCGCAGTGCAAACCGGACAAGCTCCAATAGGTGAACGGTTCATGTCGGCTCATGCCAACGAGGCACCCCTTTTGGGCTGGGACAATCTCCCATTTATAGCAACCACTTATGAGGAAAACGATAAGCTTTGGGCTGCGGCCAAGGATAAAGTTAACGCACAACTCTCTGACCTAAACGTCGTCGCGCTTTACACCTGTCCATGGCCGGGTCAAGGCTTCTATTTCAAGAAAGAAGTTGGCTCCTCATCGGACACAAAAGGTGTGAAATTCCGCTCTTACAACACTGCAACTGCAACCTTCGCTGAAGAGTTGGGAATGATACCTGTGCAAGTGGAGGCCGCCGAGTTGAGCCAAGCATTAGCAACTGGCGTAGCGGAGTCGTTTATTTCTTCGGGATCTACTGGTTATGACCGTAAAGTCTGGGAGCACCTGACCCACTATTACAAGGTTAATGCGTGGCTACCGCGCAATTACGTAATGGTGAACAAAGGTATTTGGGAAGGCCTTAGTGCTGATATGCAAGCGAATGTTCAAAAAGCCGCCGACGAAACGGGCGCAGCATGCGCGGCAAAATCATCCGAATTGGCGAATTGGTATTTTGAACAACTTGAGGCCAACGGCATGCAAGTTGAAGATGCCAGTGCCGAGTTTCTGGCCGAGCTGGAAGTCATTGGTGCAAAAATGACTGCTGACTGGCTTGCCGAAGTTGGTGATGAAGGCCAAGCTATACTTGACGCTTACAACGCCAACTAATCAAACGGCAGCGGCCTTTTAACATCAGGGCCGCTGCCAAAACAATTGGGGTCGGGTTCATGCGAGATTGGCAACCATTTCTTGGGCTACCCCTTTGGGTGTGGCTCTTTGTTTTTCCAACGCTCTTGGCACTTTACTGCCTTTGGCAGGGTCCAAAAGCGGCAAGGTTATTAGCACCTATTTGGAAACTTCTTGATAGGGTCTACAGAATTTCCGGTGTAATAGCTGCTTGCTTTATGGTGTTGATATTGCTTCTAATCATTGCTCAGATGGTGGCTCGATGGTCCAGTATGACGTTTCCCGGCTCAACGGAATATGCAGGGTACGCTATGGCGGCAACATCATTTTTTGCGTTGGCCTTTACACTGACCCAAGGCGGGCACATACGCGTCTCTATATTACTCAACCTAAACCAGAGCACAAAGCTATGGCTAGATGCCGCAGCGATGCTCGTCGCAGCAATAACCGCCACATACTTCGCTCGATACGCGATCAAAACGAACATCATGTCACAAGTACTGAACGACCGCACGCAGGGACAAGATTTTGTACCTGAATGGCTGCTGACTTTATTTGCAATGTTCGCCAACTCCCCAACGAGGTGGGAAGAAATGTGGGCCAAAACTGGCTCTGATTGGGTTTACACACCAGTTTGGTTACCACAGCTACCAATGTCGATCGGCACGGTTCTGCTTGCAATCGCAATCTGGGATTACCTTATCCGCCTCCTTTCGCTTCGCGAAACTCAAATTCAGGGGGAGGTTTTAGAATGAGCGAACTCTACGCAACAGCAATCTTCCTTTTTGTCCTTTTCACGTTGTTGGGCGGTTCAGTGTGGATAGGCCTCGCGCTGATGGGCGTTGCTTGGTTTGGAATGGAGCTTTTTACGACACGCCCTGCAGGCGATGCCATGATCACAACAATCTGGACAGGGTCTTCCAGTTGGACGTTAACTGCCCTGCCCCTATTCATCTGGATGGGCGAAATCTTATATCGAACACGATTATCTCAAGATATGTTTAGAGGCTTGGCCCCTTGGATGCGATTTCTACCCGGCGGCTTGCTACATACAAATATCGCAGGTTGTACAATCTTCGCGGCAGTTTCTGGTTCTTCAGCGGCAACGCTCAACATGGTTGGCAAAATGTCTATCCCAGAACTGCGTCAACGTGGTTACCCAGAATTTATGATTATTGGAACGCTTGCTGGTGCCGCGACTCTAGGTCTGATGATCCCACCATCTCTTACGCTCATCGTGTACGGGGTGACGATAAATGAAAGTATAACCAAGCTTTTTATGGCAGGCGTTTTCCCTGGCTTGGTTCTTGCCGGACTTTTTATGCTCTACATAATGTTTTGGCACTTTACATATAAAGACCAACGTCCTGAACCTGAGCCAACTATGCCGCTCCTGACACGCATTGCTGAAAGCCGATTCTTGATACCTCTTTTTGGGCTTGTATTTGTTGTCATTGGGTCAATGTATCTCGGCTATGCGACTGCCACTGAGGCCGCTGCTGTTGGTGTTGTCGGTGCACTTTTGTTGTCCGCGATGCAAGGTTCACTGGATTGGACTACTTTCAAAGAAGCACTCATGGGTGCAACCAAAACTTCGGCAATGATTGCTTTCATTTTGATGGGTGCAGCCTTCCTTTCGTTATCCATGGGTTTCACTGGACTGCCACGGGCGCTCGCTGAATTGATAGATAGTTACAATTTATCTCCGGTTGCCCTCATTGCGGTATTAACACTGTTTTATCTGATTTTAGGTATGTTCATGGACGGCCTATCTTCCGTCGTTCTTACGATGGCTATCGTTGAACCCATGATCCGGAGCGCTGGAATCGATGTTATTTGGTTTGGTATTTTTCTTGTTGTGGTCATTGAGACTGCCCAAGTGACACCTCCCATTGGTTTTAACCTTTTTGTGCTTCAGGGCATGACTCGACACGAAATTGGCTATATCGCAAAAACAGCAATCCCGATGGTTGGCCTGATGCTTCTCATGGTGGTAATTCTTGTGATCTGGCCGGAACTAGCAACATGGCTTCCCGAGAATATTCGAAAGGGCCCTGGCGGCTAAACCATGAGTTCAACACTGAGACTGCTCGCCCAACACGGTCGCTTTGTTTTGGTCATCGGACTCGTCGCTGGGCTTGCACTACCACAAGTGGCGAGTGCTATGCGCCCTTGGTTGGGTGAGTTAGTTTTACTCTTGCTATTTCTAAACGCTTTTCGCGTTGGGTTACCCAGTGCGATGCAAGTCTTTAAGCACGCGCAGGAAACGCTTCCTATAATTTTTACTTACCAACTGGTTATGCCCCTTCTCTGCCTTGCATTATTCTTATTTTTCGGATCAGCGAACAGTTCAGTCGCAATAGCGCTTGTGCTCATGCTCTCGGCACCACCAGTTACTGGAAGCCCAAATATGTCAATCATGCTTGGACACCCCCCTGATCATGCATTTCGGCTGCTGTTACTTGGCACACTGCTACTGCCTTTAACACTCATTCCTATTTTTTGGCTTTCACCGGAGTTGGGAAGCTTAATTACGGCCGTAAAGACTTCCTTGCGGCTTGGTCTGTCAATTTGCACCGTCGTTGCTGTGGCTTTCATTCTTCGCGCAGCATTTAGACCGCAAATGGAGATGCTTGAACTTCAAGCCCTTGACGGGATAACGTCGATTACTCTTGCCATAATCGTTATAGGGCTGATGAGCGCAGTTACACCCGCGCTGTCAAATGAGCCCTTGCAACTTGCCAGATGGATGCTAGTGGCGACGGGCGCTAATTTTGGGATGCAAATTTTAGCCTACTGGGGACAGAAAAGTTTTGCGCTATCCAAAAACATAAGCCCAAATGCACTTGTGGCTGGCAACCGTAATATTGCACTTTTTCTGGTGGCAACAAACGCAACCCAATCTGAAGAATTTCTGATGTTTCTTGGCTGTTATCAAATTCCAATGTACCTAACGCCAATTATAATGCGGCCTCTTTTAGGCAATAGATCGAAACCAGACTTATAAAAGACCAAGTTCATTCAAGATCCGAAAGACCTGACTGTTTAATGTAATTCGACCTTTCCGCAACCACACATTGTAGATGTAGGTTTTGGTTCGAGAAAACGTCTTTTTCTTGTAGTTGACGGTTGTGTCCCTGAAGATGGTGACAACGTAATTGGTACATCGCCGCATCGCAGCCAAACTGATACACTCCCTTAACTTGGTTATATTGTTGAATGAGTGAGCTGTTCTTTGCAGGGCTTCCGTTTCCAAGGCCAAGAGTGTATTGCCCTGATCTGATTTAGGAATGAAGTGAATTAATTGACATCCGCTAAGGGTAATTAATCCATTGAAACCTTTAGAAAAAGAAGTTCTAGCGTTGTTGAAAGGTTGAGCCTCTAATGCCAGATCAAATTGTTACCCGTTTCGCGCCGTCACCGACGGGCTTCCTGCACATAGGCGGAGCCCGAACTGCACTGTTTAATTGGCTATTCGCCCGTGGGCACGGGGGCAAATTCCTGCTCCGCATCGAAGATACAGATCGCGAACGTTCAACACCTGAAGCAACCGCCGCAATCCATCAAGGTATGAATTGGCTCGGCCTGAACTACGATGGTGACGTGATTAGCCAATTTAATCGCGCAGATCACCACTCTGCAATTGCGAGGCACCTTCTCGACACCGGTAAGGCGTATAAGTGTTTCTCTACGCAGAAAGAAATTCAGGATTTTCGCGAACAAGCTCGGGCCGAAGGTAAATCCACATTGTTTCGGAGCCCGTGGCGGAACGCCAACTTCGCAAGCCATCCCGACACTCCTTTCGTAATAAGGATTAAAGCGCCAAAAGAGGGCACGACCCTAATCCGTGATCGAGTACAGGGGGATGTCACAATCCAGAACGAGCAGCTGGACGACATGGTTCTTTTGCGCTCTGACGGGACTCCAGTCTACATGTTGGCAGTTGTTGTTGATGATCATGATATGGGCGTAACGCATGTCATCCGAGGTGATGACCACCTAAATAATGCAGCCCGGCAGATGATGATCTACGAAGCCATGGGCTGGAGCGTCCCAGTCTGGGCGCACATCCCGCTGATACACGGATCTGACGGAAAGAAAATGTCCAAAAGGCACGGCGCATTGGGCACGCAAGAGTATCAGTTTTTGGGCTATCCTGCCGCAGGCATGCGTAATTATCTAACACGGTTAGGTTGGAGCCACGGCGACGACGAGTTTTTCTCCGACACGCAGGCCAGAGATTGGTTTAACCTTGACGGCATAGGTAAAAGTCCAGCCCGCTTTGACGCCAAAAAACTTGAAAACCTGTGCGGTCAACACATTGCTGCTTCTGAGGATGCCGCACTGCTGCAAGAGCTCAGGGACTTTATGACGTTAACGGGGGCGCCCACGGTTTCAGAGCACAAGACCGTATTACTACGGGATGCGATGTATTGCCTCAAGGCACACGCCAAAACATTTTTGGAACTAATTGAAAAAGCTGAATTTATTCTCAAAGATAGACCCTTAAACTACGATGCGAAAGCTGCGAAACACCTGAATACAACTTCCTGCAGCATGCTCGAAGAATTGACGCCGCAGTTGCAAAATGTTAGCTGGACGCGAGAAGGTCTTGAGGCATCTTTGAGTGCCTACGCCGACGCAAGGGAAATCAAGTTTGGCAAAATCGCAGGTCCCATCCGGACGGCGCTTGCAGGACGATCAATCACCCCCAGCGTATACGACATGATGCTCGTTTTAGGCCGCGATGAGACAGTCGCAAGGCTTCAAGACGCCGCCGGATATCAGTCCGATGCATCTAACACCTGACCTGCTGCGTACAGGTTTGAAACATAGTCGCTCACGTGATCCGCACCTGAGCATCATACGAAGGAAAAATAATGTCCGAGACACAAAAAACTGCGACTTTGACGATCGATGATCAAAACTTTGATCTTCCTATTCATTCGCCAACTGTCGGACCTGATGTTTTGGACATCCGAAAACTCTACGGCGAGGCAGGTGTTTTCACCTATGACCCGGGTTTCACTTCGACGGCAGCTTGCGATTCCACCATTACCTACATTGACGGTGAAAACGGAATTTTGTTGCATCGAGGTTATCCTATCGAGCAGCTGGCGGGCAAATCGCACTACCTCGAGGTTTGCTTCCTTATGCTCTACGGATACCTGCCCACTTCCCTAGAACTCGAGGAATTTGAAACAACAATTACGCGACACACAATGTTGCACGAGCAGATGACGTATTTCTTTCGGGGTTTTCGGCGTGATGCCCATCCGATGGCGATCATGGTTGGTGTGGTCGGTGCGATGTCAGCGTTCTATCACGATTCAACCGACATCAACGATCCACGTCAAAGAGAGATTGCGTCGCACCGTCTGATCGCGAAAATGCCAACGATCGCGGCCTGGGCATACAAGTTTTCGGTCGGCCAACCTTTTGTCTACCCACGGAACGATCTGGATTATGCATCGAACTTCCTTCGGATGTGCTTCGCAGTTCCCGCAGAAGAGTACGAGGTTAACCCAATCCTCAGTCGGGCGATGGACCGAATATTTACTTTGCACGCCGACCATGAACAAAACGCCTCTACATCTACCGTACGCCTTGCTTCATCCTCTGGAGCTAATCCATTCGCGTGTATCGCTGCAGGAATTGCTTGTCTATGGGGGCCTGCTCACGGCGGCGCAAATCAAGCTTGCCTAGAGATGCTCAAGGAAATTGGGACAGTCGACCGTATTCCAGAGTATATCAAACGTGCGAAAGATAAGAACGATCCTTTCCGTCTTATGGGCTTTGGACACCGCGTGTACAAAAATATGGATCCGCGTGCGACTGTTATGAAACAGTCTGCCGACGAAGTATTAGAATTACTCAGCATCGAAAATAATCCGTTGCTACAAGTGGCCAAGGAACTAGAGAAAATTGCGCTGAGTGACCCCTATTTTAAGGACAAAAAACTGTTTCCAAACGTCGATTTCTACTCAGGCATTATTCTGGAAGCAATGGGTTTTCCAACCTCAATGTTCACGCCAATTTTTGCACTAAGTCGCACTGTTGGTTGGATATCCCAGTGGAAAGAGCAGCTTTCCGATCCAGCACATAAAATTGGTCGGCCGCGCCAGCTTTATTTGGGTGATACTGCCCGCGACTACTTGGACATCGAAAATCGCTGACACTTGGAAAGCGGTACCCGCTGACAACTTTTCAGCTAATTTGCCCTGTTTCTCAAGACCCAAGTTCCAAATTGGGTGGTGTGGGTGTTGGTTGAGCCCAAACCAGAAAAATCGACAAATATAGTTGTTTTTGGTGAGATCTCGTTGTTCTTGACCTCAAACTTAAAACAATGTCATCAGCGGTGGGCACATTGGGGTATTGGGGAACTTTGCACGAGATACACAAAACAAGCTCATAAACATCAATAATTTCGATCGATGCCTAAACCCAAAACTATCGGACAGGCCTTTTCATACCATCCATGAACAAATGCCACTTTGCTAAGAATTTATTTTGATTGTTTAAAGATTTGCCACTGCTGTCAGCGCCCCTCATATTTAGCAGGGCGCTTTTCAAGAAATGCCAGCAATCCTTCCTGAAAATCTCGCGTCTTTCCCAAACCTCCCTGAAGACGTGCCTCGCTCTCCATTTGCGCAAGCCAGTCGTTTCCCCAAGTCTCATTCAGGGCTTCCTTGATACCTTGATACGCACGTGTCGGCCCATTGGCTAAATGCGCAGCGCGAGTCCGCCAGCGGCTTTCGAATTGATGATCACTTACAGCTTCCCAGATCATACCCCATTCATCTGCTTGTCGCGCTGTGACTTTTTCAGCGAAGAGAGCCGCTCCCATTGCTTTTGCAGCACCCATTGCACGTGGAAGAAAATACGTTCCGCCAGCATCGGGCATCAAACCAATTCTGGAAAAGGCCTGCAAAAAATAAGCAGACTCCGACGCAATCACCACATCCGCTGCCAAAGCCAAATTGGCCCCTGCTCCAGCGGCAGCGCCATTGACGGCACTAATGGTTGGCACTTTACAGTCTCGCACAGCACGGATCATGGGCATGTATTCGTCACGTAATCCACGCTCCATATCCATCGTTGCAGCGCTGCCACCATCCCCCAAATCCTGACCAGAACAAAACGCATTGCCTGCACCTGTTAATACGACGACACCTGCGTTGTCGCCCGCATAGAGAACAGCGTCAGTAATTTCTGCCCGCATCTGCTGGGTAAGGGCATTCATCGTGTCTGGGCGGTTCAGAGTGACAAGCGCAACGCCGTCGGTGATATCTAGGTTTAAAGTTTGGTAGTCCATAGATGCCCTCCATTACGGCGTCTAAAGTGATATTTCTGCGAAGCCACGGCCTGCAAAATCTAGGTTCATTCTCTCAAGATTTTATCAAGCCGGGATTGCTCTGCCTCGCTGAGTTCTTTTTCGACAGGTGGCAGGACCCTACTGCGTCGCCGAACGTAGGTGCCCGCGATGATTAGCGCGAAAAGAAACGCCAATGGTCCTGCTGCCCATAACACAACATTAGACCCACCAGTCTTCGGCCGTAAAAGCACATATTCGCCGTACCGGTCGACAACGAAATCAATCACCGCATCGTTGCTGTCTCCATCAACCAACCTCTCTCGAACAAGTATACGAAGGTCCCGCGCAAGTTCGGCGTTAGACTCATCAATACTTTCGTTGCGACACACCAAACACCTTAAATCCTTTGATATTTCGCGTGCCCGCGCTTCCAAATCCGCGTCGCCTAATATTTCATCAGGTTGTACTGCCCAGGCCGTGGAGCCGAACAAGGCAATAATCAATGCTAAAGCACGCATCTTCATTCTGCCGGTACTCCATTCGTCGGCTTTTTACGTGCACCTGCTGCGACCCGATAGCGTCGATCTGATAGACTGAGCAAACCGCCCAACGACATCAGACCACATCCAATCCAGATCCAGTTCGTTAAAGGCTTAATGTACGTTCGAACAGTAAATCCTCCATCCACCTGCGCTTCGCCAACAACAACGTAAACATCACGCATCAAACGGTAGTCAATTCCGGCCTCTGTCGTAGGCATGCCAGACACCGGAAATATCCGTTTTTCAGGATGTAAAGTGGTGACGTTTTTGCCGTCTTTGCGGACTCGAACATCTCCCATTGTTGACATGTAGTTTGGCCCAGGTACTTCACGAACATCCTCAAGCGTCAACTCATACTCGCCAACCAAGTATGGTTGCCCCTTGTAGGCGACGCGAATGTCCTCAATTTCCCAAGCCATAAGGCCTGAAATACTTAGGATGGTAATTCCAAATCCGGCGTGAGCAGTTGTCTTACCCCAATCCGCGCGCGGCATGCGTGTTAAACGCGTATACCGCAAACCGACAGCTCCCCGCCCAGTACGGTGTACTACGTCAGTTAGGGCACCAAAAAATAGCCATGCGCCCAGCATGAGGCCGACTGGTCCAAGTATGGTGCGCTGTGTTTGAAACGTCCAAGCTAATGCACCAATCAGAATGGCCAAACCCAGTGCCGGCATTAAAGGCCAAATCACTTTCGTCAGCTTCGCACGTTTCCACGAAAGCATTGCCCCAATAGGTAGCACCGCGCCCAACATCACCATAAACGGCGTAAAAGCCATGTTAAAAAATGGCGCTCCAACGCTCAGCTTACGAACAAAGAAAATTTCCGAGACCAACGGCCAGATTGTTCCAATGAATACAACAAAACAGCTCACAGCGAGAATAATGTTGTTCAGTACAAGCGCACTCTCTCGACTAATTATGCCAAAGACACCTTTGGCCTCCATGGCTGAAGCTCGCGCAGCGAACAATGTCAGCCCCCCACCCGTAAAAAACGCAAGTATTCCAAGAATAAATATTCCACGCTCCGGATCATTAGCGAAAGCATGAACTGAAGTTATAACCCCAGAGCGCACAATGAAAGTTCCAATCAACGAAAAGCCAAACGCTAGAATAGCCAGAAGTATTGTCCAGCTCTTGAGTGACTCACGTTTTTCAACGACAATCGCTGAATGCACTAGGGCTGCCGCCAGCAACCATGGCATGAAAGAAGCGTTCTCAACAGGATCCCAGAACCAGAATCCACCCCAGCCTAACTCATAATAAGCCCACCATGATCCTAGTGCGATGCCAATTGTAAGAAATATCCATGCCGCCAAGGTCCACGGGCGAACCCAGCGCGCCCAAGCCGCATCAACCCTGCCCTCGATCAATGCGGCAATGGCAAAAGAGAATGCCATGCTCAGGCCCACATAACCAAGGTACAAGAACGGAGGGTGCAGCGCTAAACCTGGGTCCTGTAATAGCGGATTTAGCCCAGACCCGTTAAAAGGAGGCACACCAATGCGAAGAAAAGGGTTTGACGTGAACAGGACAAATCCAAAAAAAGCCAAACCAACTGCCGCTTGAACTGCCAGTGCCCTAGCACGAAGGGACGGTGGAAGGTTTCCACCAAACCACGCGAGGCATGCACCAAACAATGTTAGGATCAACACCCAAAGTAACATGGATCCTTCGTGGTTTCCCCAAACTCCACTGATTTTGTACAGCATAGGTTTGAGCGTATGTGAGTTTGAGGTGACAAGCCTAACTGAAAAATCCGAAGTTATGAAAGCATATGTTAAGGCAGCAAACGAAAACGCTGTTAAAAGAAATTGCAGCCCCGCAGCGGGCTCTGCTACTGACATCCAGCCAGGCCAGCGTTTGTGGGCACCAATTAACGGGACAACTGCCTGCACCAATGCGGTGACTGCAGCTAATATTAGGGCGAAGTGGCCAAGTTCAACTATCATCCTTGGTTTATACTCCTAGTGTGCTGAACCGCCAATCGCTTTCGGTGCTTACAGCTGATCACATTGTCGCGGCCCAAAAAAATGTTCACTGCTCAGTTCAACGCTTGCGAGCCCGCCAGTATTCCAAAACTAATCCCGCACACTCAATTTTGAAAAGGCATATAACAAGCAACTGCGCGCACAACCGGATGCTTTCTTATGGGGCCTTCATGTTTTCGGTTGGATTGTTTCCAAGAAATTTTTTTAAACTTAATCGGAAGTTATAGCGATAATTTAAGATAAATTTCTTGTAGCTATTGTCTCGAATAAAGCACGCAAACTTGGCGATAAGATTTGGTTTCTTAAGGTCTGATGAAATTTCATTTCAAAAAAAGAATGAGCGCATCATCTTATCCGAAAAAGCAAAATTTTATTTGGCTTGGCTTGAAAAATCCTCAAACAGCCGAGTTCAGTCCTTTAAAAGAAAACAATTTGCATGGTTTTTCCAAGGAGGCAGATTAATAAACTAATTTGCAACGCGAACTTTATTCCTAGAGCTGCGTTGCCGATCAGCGGAATGGCCAAACCACGCCGAATCGCGCCGAAAGAAATAAACTACGCACAAAGGATAAGCAGTAGCCAAGCTCAACATGTCGGCTACATTCTCAGCTGCCTTTATCTGGGTCGACATAAACGCCTTGCTCCTTCAAAGCATCTACTACCTCTTTTGGCATGTAGGTTTCGTCGTGTTTTGCAAGAATTTCAGTAGCGTTAAAAACGCCATTCTCATAACTTCCAGTTGCAACCATCCCTTGATTTTCTTCAAATAAGTCTGGTAACACTCCCGAATATGCCACCTTAATAGAGGCTCCACCATCGGTCACTGAAAACGTGATCGTTTCACTCAATCCACGCACAAGCGAACCTTCTTCAACCAAGCCTCCTATCCGAAAAACTTCGCTTGGTTCAGGAGGCGCCTCGGCCACTTGGCTGGGTGAGCGGAAGAAGTTGATACCGTCCCGCATGGCATATCCAATAAGAGCAGTGGACACTGCCAACGCAACAAATGCAATAATTATCACCTGTATCCGACGACGCTTCTTGAGGTTCTTCATCCTCTTTCCTCTTTTTCAAAAGTTATGGGAACACAGGCGCTAACATCAGACCCTCGGTTTCTTTTTCCCCAAGCATCAAATTTGCATTTTGCATTGCCTGCCCACTTGAGCCTTTGGTCAAATTGTCTAGGGCTGCTATCACAATCACGCGACCATCAATTCGGTCGGCAACCACACCAACATGGCAGAAGTTTGACGACCTTACATGTTTTGTGCTGGGTGTTTCGCCCAACGGCAGAACTTTTATGAAAGGCTCGGTTTTATATGCATCCACGAGAGTTTCGTGCACTACCTCCGCATTTCCCAATACGTATGCTGTTCCCAATATTCCACGGTTTGCAGGCACCAAATGCGGTGTAAACTGTATTTTCACCTCTCGCCCTGCAATTTTGCTGAACTCTTGATCGAATTCTCCAAGGTGCCGGTGAACACCGCCCACGGAATAGGCGTAATATCCTTCGCTCAATTCAGCGTGCAATAGGTTTTCCTTAAGTGATCGACCCGCTCCCGATACAGCACATTTTAAGTCGAGGATTATATGATCAAAATCAATTTTTCCAGCTTTTATCAATGGAGACAAAATATACTGACCTGTTGCGGCATTACAGCCTGTTCCAGCCACTAAGCGCGCATCTCGAATGTCATTTCGATAGAACTCAGTAAGACCATAGACAGCCTCGGCCTGACATTCCATCGCAACGTGCTCGACGCCATACCACTTGGCGTATTCTGCAGGATCCCGCAACCGAAAGTCTGCCGACAAATCGACAATCTTCAATGTTTTTGGCAAGGAGCGGATTACCCTCTGACTGGTAGCATGCGGCAGAGCACAAAAGCAAAGATCGATATTCTCAAATTCTATTTCACTTATTTTACATAGACTTGGAAGCTTAAGGTGACGTAAATGAGGAAATACTTCCGCCATTTCTAAACCAGATTTCCGATCTGCCGACATGGCAACCAGGTCCATGTTCGGATGCGTTGCAATCAACCGCACCAACTCAGCACCAGTATATCCGCTAGCCCCCAGTATCGCAATTTTGTGGGTCATCACTAGACCTCTTTCCTTCTTTGAACCGCGCTGTACTGCGCGCAGTCCCTCAACTGTGCGCGTGTGTAATCTAGAAAAGTTTCAAATGCGAGAGGTCGCGCGTTTTAGACAGACTGGAAGTCAATTCGTCGCCGCAAGAACTGTGTCGCCCGATCTGAAACTTTTCGAGTGTCACCCGTTGTCAGAAATAGGTTATCTGCCCCTTTTCCTTTCATGCTGGGGTGCCTTTCCAGATAGTCGGCAAGCGCGTCTGCCACCAAATTGGCCTGAGAGTAAACTTTCACGTCTACGCCAAGCGCTTCTTGGAATGTGCTGCGCATGATTGGATAATGTGTGCATCCAAGGATGACGGCCTCTGGGTTGGGCATCTTTCGCTTAAGTGCATCAACATGTGATCGCACTAGCGCCTCTGCAAGGATAACATCTCCTTCCTCGATGGCATCAACGACACCTCCACACGCTTGGGCCTCTACGTCGACCCCTATAGCGCGAAACGCTAATTCTCTCTGAAAAGCTCGGCTCGCAACAGTGGCAGGCGTAGCAAACAGCGCTACGTGTTTAACGGAAACTTCCCGTGGGGGAGAGTTATCGCCCCAACTTCGCTCCGTGAGCGCCTCTATCAATGGAACAAATACACCCAGTACTCGCTTGTCAGTCGGAACCCAGCTTTCTTGCATCCGCCGCAAAGCAGCCGCGCTGGCAGTATTGCAAGCAAGGATTACCAGATCACACCCAGCATCCCACATCCGTGCAACAGCCTTGGTGGTCAGGTCAAACACATCGTCTGCATCCCGCACTCCGTATGGCGCGTGAGCATTATCACCAAAATAAACAAAATATTGGTCTGGCAACCTTTTAGATACCGCGTCCAGAACTGTCAGCCCGCCAAGGCCACTATCAAAAATACCGACTGCCATACCTTCACTAAAAGAGCCTACTTCTTGTGCTTCTCATCAAATTCAAATTCATAGTCATTGGCTTGGACTAAACCTTATGACAGTTCATAGTTTTATCGCCCAAGGAAGTCTATAAAGCCTTTGACAACTGCACAAAAAGAAATTTGTTCAGTTTTCAACGCTTGATGGAGTGCAGTTGATCTTTAAGTTGCTGCTGCATGGGCACGCCCATTGTTTTCACAGCGCCATAACTCACTAACGTTCTCAACTTTCTGAAAATCTGTGACCGGCTTGCGAGATCCATTGTGAGGTATCCCGAGAGCGTGTCGCAACCTGAGAAAGATTAATTCTGAACGGTTGATGTTCACCTATTCGGCCGCCAATGATACTTCATCTCCTTTGTTCAAAGTAGTCAACAAAACCTCGCGTTGTTTTGCAGCTCTTACATTGTTGCGCTGCTTTACTGAGCCAAACCCGCGAATTTGCGACGGCAATTCAGCAAGAGCTATTGCCGCATCGGGAATAGCGTCACCGTGATCTTTAAAGACCTTAACCATATCTCTCTCAAACTGCCGGATTAAAGCTCGTTCCATTTTACGCTCGTCTGTCCAACCAAAGATATCCAGAGGCGTTCCTCGCAAAAACTTCATTCTCGTTAACAGACGGAACCAACGCAGCATTCCAGAAGAAAACTCTTTCTTCATAGGCCTCCCGTTTGGACCAATTTTGGAGAGCAAGGGGGGGGCAAGATGGAATTTTATCTTAAAATTACCCTCGAAAACCTTTGCCGCCTTTGACCAGCTTTCCAGATGCAGACGTGCCACTTCGTATTCATCTTTATAAGTCAGCAGTTTGTGATAACTGATGGCAACGGCTTTTTTCAGGCGGTCATTCTTAATCGGATCGACTAATTTGCGGTAGCGTTTAGCCAAACGTCGTCCTTGGTATAAAAGGAGGTGATTGGCCCTGAAATCAATTTTTTCGTCGAGGGTCTTCGGTAAATTGACAACTTTTGGCTCCATCAGTGCGGCCACATCCTTGGGGAAAAGGGACGCCCACCTACCTATCTCAAATGCGCGCTCATTTAGCTCCACTGCGGCCCCATTGACACCGATGGCTGCAATTATGGCTTCGTGGGTCAACGGCACCAACCCGTTCTGCCAGGCGGCACCAAAAACTATCATATTCGAATAGATCGTGTCCCCCATGGACACGCGCGCCAGCTCTGTCGCATTAAACATGAAAAGGCTTTCTCTTAATCGCGCTTGCAACGCGACCTCCAACCGATCCGAAGGGAGCGTAAATTCAGAATCTCGAGTAAAGTCGCCGGTAATAATCTCATGACTGTTTACGACAGCGCGAGTGCGCCCAGTTTTAGTCAGCCCAAGCGTCTTAGCGCCAGCACTCACCACCAAATCTCCACCAATCAATGCATCGGCTTCTCCAGTTGCCACGCGCACCGCGCTGATCGCATCACTCGTTTCGGCCAAACGGCAATGAATGTGGACAGCGCCACCCTTCTGTGCGAGCCCGGCCATCTCCATCATTGCGGCGGCTTTACCATCAATCTGTGCTGCTTGTGCCAAAATCGCGCCAATTGTTACCACGCCGGTGCCGCCAACACCTGTGATCACGACGTTATGTGTTCCATCAATCCGACCAATCACCGGGAATTGCATTTTAGGCAAGTTCAAAGCGGTCGTCGCACTTTTCTTGATTTGTCCACCCTCTACAGTGATGAAACTTGGGCAAAGTCCGTTCAGACAACTATAATCTTTATTACAACTCGACTGGTTGATACTGCGTTTTCGCCCGAACTCAGTCTCGACTGGTTCAATCGAAATACAGTTTGACTGCTTTCCACAATCTCCACAACCTTCACAGATATCCGTATTGATGAACACGCGGCGATCCGGATCTGGCAACACCCCACGCTTGCGCCTGCGCCGCTTCTCGGCAGCGCAGGTTTGAACATAAATTATTACCGACAGTCCACTGATTTTTATCAATTTTTTCTGTACTTCTAAAAGATACTTCCGTTCGTAGAATTCGATTCCTCCAGGAAATTCTGCTTGGTCAATATTTTCTTTTTCGTCATAGACGACTATAATTTTTTCTACGCCCATTGCCTGCACTTCCGTCGCAATTTTTTGAGGGGACAGCCCGCCATCGTTGGCTTGTCCACCCGTCATTGCGACAGCGTCGTTGAACAGAATTTTGTAAGTCATTGTGGTACCGGCCGCTAAAGCCGCACGAATTGCTTGAATACCAGAATGGTTATACGTTCCGTCTCCAATATTTTGAAAAACATGCGTTGTATTGGAAAACGGTGCCTCTCCAATCCAATTTGCACCCTCGCCACCCATGTGAGTGTACCCAGTCGTTTCTCGATCCATCCACTGCACCATGTAGTGGCATCCGATCCCCGCGTAAGCACGGCTACCCTCCGGCACTTTGGTCGATGAATTGTGCGGGCATCCAGAACAAAACCATGGTGTTCGTACTGCGATATCTTCTGCATTATCGGCGTGCTGAGCTTCCGCGAGTGCAGACAATCCCGCCTTCACCGCTTCGGTTCCGCGCCCCTCCTCAATCAGAATTTCTCCCAACTTTTGGGCTATCATTATCGGATCTAGTGCGCCTCGGGTCGGGAAAAGCTCTTTTCCATGCATCGAGCCAGCGCCACTACCTTTGTACCAGCCATAAACCCGTCGCCCCTGGCGGTCATCAAAGATTGCTTCTTTGACCTGCACTTCAATCAATTTTCGCTTTTCTTCAACTATAACGATCAGATCGAGCCCATCAGCCCATTCATGAAAGCCTCTCATATCCAATGGGAACGTCTGCCCAACTTTATAAGTGCTAATGCCGAGTCGATCAGCCTCTTCGGCATCAATGCCGAGCAAATTCAGCGCATGCACCAAGTCCAACCAGTTTTTGCCTGCCGCAACGAAGCCAATTTTAGCGCCAGGTCGACCCCAGACCCGCCTATCCATTTTATTAATGTGTGAAAATGACTCAGCTGCAAATCGTTTGTAGTCAATCATTCGCGCTTCCTGCGCATGTGGCGTGTCTATCAAACGAATGTTTAATCCACCGTCTGGCATTTCAAAGTCAGGTTCGACAAAACTCAATCGGTGCGGATCACCATTCACAACCGCTGTTGCTTCGATTGTGTCCTTCATCGTCTTTAGTCCAACCCAAAGACCGGAAAATCTGGATAAAGCAAATGCATAAAGTCCATAGTCCATTACTTCCTGAACACCAGCAGGAGACACGATGGGCATGTAAGCATCCACCAGCGCCCATTCTGATTGATGCAACACAGTTGAACTTTCACCAGTATGATCGTCGCCCATTGCCATCAGAACACCACCGCTGCGCGAGGTGCCCGCCATGTTAGCATGGCGCATCACATCACCAGAGCGGTCTACGCCCGGGCCTTTTCCGTACCAAAGGCCATATACTCCGTCAAATTTACCTTCGCCACGAAGTTCTGCCTGCTGACTGCCCCAAAGCGCGGTCGCAGCCAAATCCTCATTCAGCCCCGGTTGAAACATCACGTCATGCTTTTTTAACGCCGTTTCTGCGCGCATCATTTGACTGTCTACGGCCCCAAGCGGTGAACCACGATACCCGGTGACATAACCGGCGGTGTGTAGTCCTGCCTTGATATCGCGGGCCTTCTGCATCAACATCAAGCGTACAAGCGCTTGAGTGCCGTTCAGCAACACATTCTTTTTTTCCAGGTCCAACCTGTCGTTCAAAGAAACTTTCTGGATGGACATCGCGTAGTACCCTCACTCAAAAATTACTCTTTCAACTTAGCAGCGATACTAGGTCATAATATCTGACCTAAGTAAACATTTTTTCCTCACACCGTCACAATTATGAGATCGGCCGGTTTCGTTTTACAAGTGTTTCGCATAGTAAGTTTAAAACATTGCGAAAGATGGCAGGATGGATTGGGATAAGCTCAGAATCTTCCACGCAGTTGCTGACGTTGGCAGCCTAACACATGCTGGGGATGTTCTGCACCTTTCGCAATCAGCCGTTTCACGGCAGATCCGAACACTTGAAGAGTCACTGAACGCAACCCTTTTTCACAGGCATGCCCGCGGCTTAATCCTCACCGAGCAAGGCGAGTTGTTATTCGACGCCACCAAGTCAATGACGAAACGCTTGGACGCAGCTTCAGCACGCATTCGTGACAGTGATGAAGAAGTTTTCGGCGAACTTCGCGTGACCACAACAATAGGCTTTGGAACCCTGTGGCTGGCTCCACGCTTAACTAAACTTTATGAAAAGTACCCCGATCTCAACATTGATCTAATGCTTGAAGAACGTGTCCTTGATCTGCCCATGCGCGAAGCTGATGTCGCGATACGCATGAAAGAACCCAGCCAGGCCGATCTGATACGCAAACGCTTAATGAGTGTAAGGATGCGCCTCTACGCAACTCGCGAACATTTGGAAAGCCACGGTGAAATTAATGAGTTAAGTAACCTTCGAGAGCATCGACTGATCTGTCAAAATATCACCTCTGAGCAGGTTGGCGCTGGCGCCAGCTTTGTTCAAAGCCTACTCTCCGACGAAGTGTTATCGCTTCTTTACGTCAATAACTATTTTGGCGTCGCTCAAGCCGTTTTACACAATCTTGGTATTGGCGTGCTGCCTGACTACGTGGTTCAAGATTTTCCAGGTTTAGTGAGAGTTCTGCCGGACTTAGAATCCGCTGAAGTTCCTGTATTTCTTGCTTACCCGGAGGAATTGCGTTCTTCGAAACGCATTTCCGCCTTTCGAGACTTTGTGCAAGAAGAGATCATAACTCATCGTAGGTTATTGGCAAATAAAGGAAATCCTTGAGCCATACCAACAGCACATAGCGGCCATGCTGCATCTGCAGCATATTTTTCTTGCGTGTGAAAAATTAAGATAATACTCATGTCATATGAGGCGACGGCTACACTCCCTGTGGCCGCCTTCATACCTCCCTGTTGGACTTCGGCCGAGCTTATGCTCGGCCTTTTTTTTCTTAACGCTCATCATGCATTGAACCGTGCTGCCTGCGCGAAATGAAACGCTTAACCTTAAAATTTACATGCATTTTCGCAAAACCTTGGTAAGGTCTGAATGCTAACAACGAGCAGGGACATTACATGTTTAGATTATTTTGGGTTATTGCGGTTGCAGCGATAATTGCTGGGGCAACTCCGGGCTCCATTCAGGCACAGACGATGCTGCCTGGTATGGGTGCAAATTCAGCCGATGCAGAGGCCGCGCCGATACCCGAAGAAATGACACCCGACGCAATCAACGCGATGGTTGCCCGTATGTCGGATGACGAGGTGCGCGATTTTCTATTGCAACGTCTCGACTCTGTTGCAGTGGCTGAGGGAAAAAAAGCCGAAATGCTGTCCGGGCTGGATCGTATCGCAAATTTGTGGAACGCACTCATTACTCCAACAACAAATGCGTTTAAGAAACTTCCTGTTTTGCTCTCCACACAGGTCAAAGCGTACAAAAATTTCTCTGAGGCATATGGCGGCAATAATGGTGTCGTCAAAATGCTTAGTCTGATCGCCCTCTTGCTGGCTGTCGCTTTCGCCGTGGAATATGCCGTTAAAAAGTGGCTTGTCCGGACTAAAAACCCTGAAAATACTGGATCATCCGAAGGCCTTCGGGAAGCTGTTGTATTCCTTCTAAAACGTTTCCTCAGGGAAATTTTTGGGCTGGTGGTGTTTTACATCGTGTTACGCGCAATAGGGCGTTTAGTCTTAAGTCCACAACAGATCATGTTCGCAGCTCCATTTGTAAGTTATCTCATCTGGATGCCACGTCTTGCCGGCGCATTCTCTCGTTTTCTAATGGCGCCCCATCGTGCGGATCTGCGACTAGTAAATGTAAGTGACCACTGGGCCCGATTTATTCATCGTCATCTCATTGGAATAGTACTGTTGGGGGGCGTCACTTTTTTCCTGGCCAACTTCAACTTCGCGAATGGAATTCTCCCGGGTGAAACTTTGATAGCCTTCTGGTTGGACTCTGGCGTTTACATTTATATCGCCTACGTCTTCTGGTTTGCTCGCGATGGCCTCTCTGAAATGATGCGTGGCACAGACACAGACAACACTAGATTCGATGAAATTGTGGCACGCGCTTACCCATACTTTGGGATCGCTGTCGCCGCCAGCACTTGGGCGTTGGTCTCGACGTTGGCAGGGCTGGGTCAATTAGAACAAATTTATAAGGGCGCGCACTACACCACGATGTTCTTGTTGCTAATTACACCTGTAATTGACAGCGGAATTCGCGGATTGGTCAAGCATCTGGTGCCCCCAATGCAGGGTGAAGGCCCAATAGCCGAACAGGCCTATTATGCAACTAAACGAAGCTACGTGCGTACCGGCCGTGTGATTGCCCTTGGGTTTATACTGTCTCTGATTGCAAGAGCTTGGGATTTTAGCCTACTCGGCCTTTTGCAAGATCGCGGTGGTATCGCCGACAACTTGTTTAGTTTCGCAATGACTGCAATCGTTGGCTATGTTGCGTATGAGGGTGTATCCTTGTGGATCAACCGTCGCCTAGCAGCAGAATTTACAGCGCTTGGCATGTCGAAAGAAGACGCTGACAATGAAATGGGCGGCGGCGGTGGATCCCGTCTATCCACCGTTTTGCCTTTAGCGCTGGTTTCGGCACAAACCACAATCATTGTGATCTTCGGCCTTCTGGCGATTGGTAATCTGGGAGTCGATATCACGCCGCTTTTGGCAGGTGCGGGAATCGCTGGTTTAGCCATTGGTTTCGGCGCACAAAAACTGGTGGGCGATGTGGTATCAGGCATTTTTTTCTTAGTAGATGATGCATTCCGAACTGGTGAATATGTCGAGATTGATGGCACGATGGGCGCTGTCGAAAAAATATCAATACGATCCATGCAATTGCGTCACCACCGCGGTCCAGTACACACGATCCCGTATGGAGAGATTCCAAAGTTGACAAACTACTCCCGCGACTGGGTCATAATGAAACTGAAATTTACCGTGCCTTTTGATACGGACCCAAACAAGGTGAAGAAGCTTTTCAAAAAAATCGGTCAAGAAATGCTTCAGGACGACCTGTTTAAAGAAGACTTCCTACAACCCTTCAAGTCTCAGGGAGTTTTTGACTTCGACGATGTCGGCATGATTGTGCGAGGTAAGTTTATGGCCAAGCCTGGAAAGCAATTCACGATCAGAAAAGAAATCTACAACAAAGTCAAAGCAGCCTTTGCGGAAAATGACATCGACTTTGCCCGTAGAGAGGTTCGCGTAGCTTTGCCTAAAACCGAAGCAGTAGGAGAAATGTCCGACGCTGAAAAGGCAGCGCTGACAGCTGGTGCCGCGGCGGCCGCGCTACAACAGCAAGAGCAGGGTCCGACTAAAGCGCCAAAAGGTCCCGATTAACAGACTTTCAGAAGATGGGCGCGCGCCTGCGCCCCCTTCCCCACCAACACCGTTTAGCTTATGGAATGCCCGTAGCGAGACTTTGGGGAATCGACTGTTATGCAGGAACCGACTATCACCTCCGAGATCATAGCCGCTCACGGGCTTACACCTGCTGAGTATGCTGAGATCGTTCGTATAATCAACCGAGACCCCAATTTTACTGAGCTTGGAATTTTTTCAGCAATGTGGAACGAACATTGTTCCTACAAATCTTCAAAAAAGTGGCTTCGCACTTTGCCCACCGAAGGACCCCAAGTGATCTGCGGTCCCGGGGAAAATGCTGGTATAGTTGATATTGGAGATGGCGATGCTGTCGTTTTCAAAATGGAAAGCCACAATCACCCATCTTATATTGAACCGTATCAAGGTGCGGCGACTGGAGTTGGTGGTATTCTTCGCGATGTATTCACAATGGGTGCGCGGCCCATTGCAGCGATGAACTCACTCAGCTTTGGCGAGCCCAGCCACCCAAAGACACGCCAGCTGGTGAATGGCGTAGTGGAGGGCATTGGAGGCTACGGCAATTGCTTCGGCGTGCCAACGGTTGGCGGTGAAGTGCGCTTTCACGCCGCGTATAATGGAAACTGCCTAGTAAATGCTTTTGCCGCAGGTCTAGCTAAGACCAACAATATTTTCTATTCTGCAGCGTCTGGGATCGGCATGCCCGTAGTTTATCTTGGGGCGAAGACCGGGCGCGACGGTGTGGGTGGCGCAACAATGGCATCAGCAGAATTTGACGAAAGCATCGAAGAAAAGCGCCCCACGGTTCAAGTTGGAGATCCTTTCACAGAAAAACGCCTCATGGAAGCGACACTCGAGTTGATGCAAACTGGTGCCGTGATTTCCATTCAGGACATGGGTGCAGCTGGCCTCACCTGCTCTGCGGTTGAAATGGGCGACAAAGGTGGGTTGGGTATCAAGCTCGAACTCAATGATGTGCCACAGCGCGAAGAAAACATGACTGCGTATGAAATGATGCTTTCCGAGTCTCAGGAACGCATGCTCATGGTTCTAAAGCCAGAAAAAGAGTCTGAAGCACGTGCTGTATTTGAGAAGTGGGATCTTGATTTCGCTATCGTAGGTGAAACAATTGCCGAAGACAAATTCCTTATCTTGCACAATGAGAAGATAGTGGCTGACCTTCCACTTTCAAAACTCGCCTCCACCGCGCCCGAATATGATCGTCCGTGGGTGGAAACGCCAACTGCCGATAAATTGGCTGACGTCCCGCAGATCGACGCTATCGACGGGCTACGCGCACTGCTTGCGTCACCGAATTACGCAGGCAAACAATGGGTCTATGAACAGTATGACACGATGGTAATGGCAGATGGTGTTCGCCTTCCGGGCAATGGCGCTGGAATTTTGCGTGTGCATGGCACCGAAAAAAAGCTTGCATTTACCAGCGATGTAACGCCGCGTTACGTCAAGGCCAACCCTTCAGAGGGTGGTAAACAGGCGGTCGCCGAAGCATTTCGCAATCTGTCCGCTGTTGGTGCAAGGCCACTCGCAACTACCGACAACCTTAATTTTGGGAATCCTGAGAAGCCTGAGATAATGGGGCAATTGGTCGGTGCGATCAAGGGTATTGGCGCTGCTGTGACTGCTCTCGATATGCCTATCGTCTCTGGAAACGTTTCACTTTACAACGAAACTGATGGGAACGGTATCCTACCCACACCTACCATTGGAGCTATCGGATTGATTGCAGCAGATGAGGCGCCTATCAACGGAAGCGCACGGGACGGATTTCTGGCAGTGCTCATAGGGGAAACAGCGGGGCACCTTGGACAGTCTGCACTATTGGCCGAAGTCTTTAATCGAGAAGACGGCGACGCTCCCGCCGTTGATTTAGAAATAGAGCGGCGCAACGGTGAATTTATCCGCGATAATCGCGAATTAATTGAGGCATGTACCGATCTCGCAGATGGCGGATTGGCACTTGCAGCCTTTGAAATGGCGGAGGCTGCGAACTTGGGACTCCATCTCGACACCGAGGACACCCCAACCCTGTTCGGCGAAGACCAAGCGCGCTATCTAATAGCTTGTAGCTTTGATCAGGCGGAATCTCTTATGATAGCAGCCGTTAAAGCTAGTGTTCCCATCGCAACAATTGGAAAGTTTACTGGCAGCACTGTTCGGTTTGGTAACGTCGAAGCATCGTTGGAGGAGCTTCGAAATACTTTTCGAAACGCCTTTGCCGAAGCTGTGGCTTGAAGTTTCCAATGAACTACGCAAGAAACCTATCGCGCCGAGGATCCTCTGTTCGAAGCTGATCAAGAAACTGAATCTAGGACTCACGCATCCTGCAGTTAATAACCTCTTTTTCCAATCGCCCGTACTGCTTTATGGCTCATTTTTATGAGTTATCCAAACGACAGTCCTAAGACATACCCCACCTGTTTATCTGCCAAAATTGAGAACCACAGCCGTCCGGTTAATAGCAACCTACTCGTCATAGGAGACAAAAAAGCTTGGAGAGCAACCGGCGCAACAACATCAAAATTGGCACGAAAGCCTATGGTATCGTTAGGTTTTAACCGCACTAAAAAAACAATGCTCTTCGAGCGTGTTAATATTTGAAAATGTCTGTAATGGGCGTTGGTGACCTTCTGTTGTGACCAATTAATATTGGTGGAAAGTGGCTGTTCGCTACAGGTTGTACGAACGTCTGCTGTGCGGGACAAAGTGTGAATTCGCTGCGCTGGCAAATACGTCAGCCTCCGGCAAAACACGCCGTTACCGCCTGAGGATTCAAAATGATCTTCTCAGCCAGACAGCACACCTAGTCTGCGATAACCTTCTCCATATAGGCCAGATGCGCTTCAGCCTCTTGTTTGCGTTTGACCGCCGTGGCCCGTTCTTTGGCCGCGGAGGCAATCAGCTTTTTGAACTGACCGATCTGCAGCTTGAGTTTGCGCACCTTCGCCGCTTGATCGCGTTCCAACCCGGCAATCTTGTTGGCACAGTCCTTCTGAAAGTCATAGGTAACCGCATCGGACCAACTGTCACCCTCCTGCAGGCGCAAATACGTCCAAGCCCAAAATGTTGGAGACGTCATTTTGACGTAGCTTTTTAGTACGATGCCCACCGCAGCGCCAGCCATGTTGTAATTGTTGTTTGCGTCCGTCAGATGCCCCCCCACACCTTTGGCAACAGGCTTTTTCAAGGGGCCACTTGCAAACTTCAGCGAGGAATTTAGCATTTCCTTGTTAGCTTTGACCAGCTCGTCGCCTTCCATTGCCATCGCTTTGTAGCCTTTGGCAGTCATTTTGGCCAGGGCACGATTCATGTTGATGACGAACGCGGCCCTATCAACGCCTTGGCCCCACTTCTTAGCCCCCGCAGCAGCCTTCTTCAGTTCGCCAACAAGAGCTTTGTGCAGCTTAGTGCTGGACTTTACAGTGTTCTCGAGGCCTTTGATCGTGCGTTCATATTTCTTTTTTCTGTCATCCAATTCTGCGATAAGTTGGCTTTCCCACATCACGGCTTCCTGATACTCGATCGCCAGTTGCGTCATGACCGAGATCTCTTTTGCCGTGAACGGAATGATGATCGTGTCGCCCGACTGGATGGATCTAGGCTCTTTGCGTTTGCTGACGATAGCCTTGTTTTCTTTGGCGTCCCAAACGTCTTTCCAGTGTTTGTGGCCGTACCTTTTCGAAATCCCGCTCAGCGTGTCGCCTTTCGCGACTTTATGAACCGGTTTGGAAAAACTGGGTGCTATACTCGGTGGCATCACTATTCCCTTATTCAGTTGGGTTTTCGCCCAAAATTGTCGCTGAGAATGATTGTGCGAAACCAACGTCAGGTCAAGTCGAGCGCATTACCAGCCCGCGCCGTTAGCTCAGTGCAACAACTTTTGGAACGTGGGGCACCGATCTTTTCATCCATAGCCAAGAGCATCTTAACGCCGTTGCCTGGGAACTCATCGCACGGCCGAGAATGACCTTGAACTATCACTCACCAGCAGAGAAGTTTGAAGAGTGTGTTGCGTCGATCGGTTGAATCGGTAGCTCATTGCGGTCGTTCACTGGACTGTACCTTAATGATAGCTCCGCGAACAAATCCGACTTTTGCTGCAATCGTGGCAAAGACGGCTGTGGGAGCATTTCAGCATTCACGGCGGTGTCCGCGAGCGTTTGCTTCGGGCTCGGAGCAGCCCTTCGTTGCTCACTAATTCGAACGGCACCTTTGTGCCAGAGGCAAACTCTACTGGTTAAGCCTTTAAAAGCTTCGTTCTCTAACAAACTGGCTCTTGTCTCGATCATCTGTAACTCGACCAACACGCTTTGCAGACATTTCGAAATATTTTGGGGTCGGTGTCAAAACAACCGCGAAGAATTTTGTGCCTGGTGCTGTCGTGATGCACAGCAAATTAGTTTTGCAGAGAGAGAGGCAGTCCCACTAAGTTACGTTCTGTCAGATTACTTCGACGGCGCCTTGCACCCGCCCTCTCTCAGTCCTAAATTCAAATCGTGTGCTGACAAGGAAAAACAACTATGGCCATTCTCGCTTCTGATATAGAAACCCTGATCCGCGAAAGCTTTCCGGACGCTTTGATCACTGTTGTCGGGGATGACGGCGTGCATTTTTCGGCAGAAGTGGTCGACGAAAGTTTTCGCGGAAAAAATAGGGTACAACAACAACGTGCGGTGATGTCGGCGCTCAGGGGCAAGATGGATGGAGCCAATGGTGAAATTCACGCACTTGGGCTTACAACCAAAGCACCCGATTAATGGACGTCTTACTGTGGCTGTTTTAAATTTTTCACATCTGTTGGTTGTTACCGCTGTTTTCACTGCAGAGAATTCTAGCAGGCACTGAGACAGCTCTTTGAAAGCGTCAAAGCCAAACTTGCGTCACTTGAAAGGTCGGTTGCTTTGACAAAATCATGAGCATAAGAACTGTGGGAAATTTATTTCTGCTTAACAAAATGCGAAACAGGAAATCAAGATGGAGTTGTTTAGTACAACATCAGTTAGATAAAACAAAAAATGACCGAATGCGTTGGGACAAATGGATTAAAGACTGCCCAAAGGACTAGGCGCACAACAAACATTAGGAATGCAAGTAATGAGCGATGCAAAGAGCCAAATCGAAACAACCGTAAAAGACAATGATGTAGTGCTGTACATGAAGGGTACAAAAGAAATGCCGCAGTGTGGCTTTTCAAGCCGTGTAGCCGGTGTTTTAAATTACATGGGCGTCGATTTTGCTGATGTAAACGTCCTTGCAGACGATATGATCCGCCAAGGCATCAAGGAGTACTCTGATTGGCCTACCATTCCCCAACTCTACGTCAAAGGTGAATTCGTGGGTGGATGTGACATCATCACAGAAATGACCTTGTCGGGAGAGCTGGATACATTATTCAAGGAAAATGGTGTCGGTTACGACAAAGAGGCCGCGGACCGGATCCGCGAAGCCAACGGGTGATCTTTAGAGGCCTTGGTCTAAACCCCTGGCTCCCCCATTTTTTTGGCTTAGCTGCTAGTCTTTTCCTCAACTTCCGCTGCGAGGGCCTCAGCACGGGCAGCAAGTTCTGCCAAAGTCTCTTTAATTTCGTTTGGAATAGTTGGAACTTCAATTTTCAGTGGTTTTGGAGCCGGCGCTTCGCGCAGAGCAGTTAACTCCTGTTCCTGTGTGGATAGCCGCGCTTCAAGATCACGTAACTTGTCTTCTACGCCGGCAGTCCTGTCTGCCAACATCAGGCCCGCCATCAACAGCATTCTTACTTCAGGAATTCGGCCGGTTTGCTCAATCAGAGCTTTGGCTTCTTCATCCAGCATTTTAGCAGCGGTTTGCAAAAAATGCTGCTCACCATCCTGACAGGCAACCTCAAAAACACGGCTACCAATTTCGATCTCCACCTCCGGCATTTATGCTTCTCCTATCGGTTCAATGTCGTCGCCAGCATCCCGTATCTGCACGTTCAACATTGGTCGCAGCTCAGCAAGGATGGCTTCAGTTTCCAAAAGATCAGTCTCGCGCCAAGCTTTCATATTTTCAAGTTCAACACGCATTGATACGTTGATCAGCTCGGGATCAGTTATTCCTTTGCTAGCAGCCTCACGTAGCCGATTATTATTCTCCCGCAAGTTTTTCGACATACCCCGCATGCGCTTTAGTCGTCGCGCCAATTCAGCCAACACTTCTGGCTTAGCTCTTGTCTCTTGATCTGAGGCTACTGGAACTCCGTTAGTGCCTTCAGTTAGTTCTGTCGCCTTTTCTTCCTCCGCAGAGGCGCGCGCCGCGTACGCCTCATAATCCGCCCGAGCAGCATCTCGCTCAGATGTCATCTTACCCAAAGCCGCCTTCTCAGCTTCGATCTTTGCTTTTGCATTGGCTAAGTTGGCTTCGAGCGTTTCCTGTTTTTCAGAAAGCGATTTCACGCGCTCTTCCAGCTGTGCACCCGCAAGACGTTCGTCTGCCAAGGATTGTTTAAGTTTCTCAGCCTCCGACTCCTCGGAGTTCTCTGTGGAAGTCGCACCTTCAAGCGCTTCCAATCCCCGACTAATTCGGTCCATCGCAGCGCTGATCCTGTTTTCGAGATCGCTGATATCACTCATATTACCTCGTCCTCGTATTAGCCCCACAACCAAATAGCCACCCGTTGTCTTTCTTTAAAGGGTGTACGCGAATCGGCTGCCTAAAGGCTTTTGTTAATATTACCCAATGCCCTTGGAAAAAGCGCCCCCAGATAAATTGATCAATTTTCTACTGCACTTGTGGTACTGCTTGCACTTCAGCACAAGGCTGTTATTCAAACTGCGACCCGATTTCCAAACTATAGGAACCAACCCAGTGGATATCGCTGCCCTCCGTGAAAAGAACCCCGAACATTGGATGCAGGCCACTGCAATCCGAGCCTTGACCTTAGATGGCGTAGCTGGCGCCAATTCTGGACATTCTGGCATGCCGATGGGCATGGCAGACGTGGCTACGATCCTTTTCAGCAAACATATGAAATTCGACGTAGACAACCCATTATGGCCAGACCGCGATCGGTTCATCTTGTCTGCAGGACATGGCTCAATGTTGATTTATTCGCTTCTGTATCTGATGGGCGATAAGCAGGTTACTCTTGAGCAGCTCAAAAACTTTCGTCAACTTGGAGCACTCACAGCCGGTCACCCAGAAAATTTCCTGATCGATGCCGTAGAAACCACGACCGGACCACTTGGGCAAGGCATCGCAAATGCGGTGGGTTTTGCGATGGCAGAGGAAATTCAGCGTGCTCAGTATGGCCGGAAGATTGTTGATCACAACACCTACGTGATCGCTGGTGATGGCTGCCTAATGGAAGGTATCAGCCAAGAAGCTATAGCCCTAGCCGGCCGTCACAAGCTGGGAAACCTGATAGTGTTTTGGGATAACAACAACATCACGATCGACGGTACAGTTGAACTTTCTGATCGAACCGATCAGATCAAACGCTTCAAAGCATCAGATTGGCATGTTCAAGAAGTTGACGGTCATGACCCAGAAGCCATCGATTACGCGATCACAGCCGCAAAGAGAACCAAAAAGCCGTCAATGATTGCGTGTAAAACACACATTGCGATTGGTCACGCCGCCCAGGACACTTCGAAGGGTCACGGTGCATTAACGGACAAAGATCAGCTAGCAACGACCAAAGCAGGTTATGGCTGGCCAAACATGGCATTCGAAGTACCTGCTGACGTCAAAGCATGGTGGGAGGCTGCAGGCAAACGCGGTTCAGCTGATCGCGAAGCTTGGGTAACCCGTTTTTCTCAAGCGTCGAAGCAAAAGCAGGATCGTTTTAACCGCGCGTTAGCTTTAGACGCACCGAAAAAGCTATCAGCGGTCGTTAAAACCCTCAAAAAACAAATCTCCGAAAATTTGCCCACAATAGCTACGCGCAAATCATCTGAGATGGCGCTCGCAGCAATCAATCCGATAATGCCCGAAACTGTTGGCGGTTCAGCGGACCTTACTGGTTCGAATAATACAAAGACTGATGACCTCGGTATATTTGATACAAATAATCGTAAAGGCCGCTATGTCTATTGGGGAATCCGCGAACACGGTATGGCCTCAGCTATGAATGGCATGGCTCTTCATGGCGGTGTGCGCCCTTACGGCGGTACCTTCTTCTGTTTTACAGATTATGCTCGTCCTGCCATGCGTTTGGCAGCGCTTAGCAAGATACCGACGGTATTTGTTATGACACATGACTCGATCGGCGTTGGGGAAGATGGCCCCACACACCAGCCGGTTGAACACTTAGCAATATGTCGGTCTACTCCCAACACTCTCGTGTTCCGCCCTGCTGACACCGTCGAGACAGCGGAAGCTTGGGAACTCGCTTTAAGCAGTAAGAGCACTCCCTCTGTTTTAGTACTTACACGACAAAACCTACCAACAGTCCGAACCAAACACAGAATGAAAAACTTAACGTCTTGTGGTGCATACGTCATCGCTGAGGCCGAAGGTAAGCGTCAGGCTATCTTGATAGGAACCGGCTCAGAAGTCGCCATCGCGATGGAAGCTAAAGCGTTACTTGAGGCAAGTGGAATCGGCACACGCGTTGTTTCGATGCCGTGCATGGAACTCTTCGCAAAACAGGATGAAGCCTATCGTCGCAAGGTCTTGCCAGCCGGCGCTGCTGTGCGTGTCGGCATTGAAGCTGCCGTGCGTCAGGGTTGGGATCAATGGCTTTTAGGTGAACGTGCGCGTCCCGGAAAATCAGATTTTGTCGGCATGGATAGCTTCGGTGCCTCAGCTCCAGCTGGTCAGTTATTTGAAAAGTTTGGTATAACCGCAGAAAATGTGGCTAACAAAGTCAAAGCACTGCTTTAAGTTCATCTACCGCATTATGAGAACATAGCCGCCGGTTTCACCGGCGGTATTTTGTCGTTTTGATCTATCTGGAAAGTCGTTTCAGAAGTTTCTCTGGCGAACACAGAAACTTCAATTACGCATTCCCTAGGAGATGCTGGGTGCTTTATTAATGGCTGTGTCATCTGTTACTTTTCCACCTCCAGACGATCTCTTACTTAAACATCGCCGATTAGCACTCAATATAATTTTCCCCAAAATATAAAACCCAAATCTTGCGCTACCTTACCATTACTTCATACTAAAGAAAAATAAATATAGAGTTAGTCACATGTAATAATTACGACCTGCAGTAACAAAAATGATAGGATGGGAAGTAAAAATAGCGCACTTTAAAAAGAATTGTTTTGGAGATATCTCTAAGAGAGTTGACTGGTACGAGGAAAGTTTTCTTTCGATTTGGTATCGCTATTGCTCGCGGAACAAGCCGACCGCGGAAATATTGAAAATTCTCGCAAAAAGCCGAAATCTAAATTCAGTACAAAGTACAAAGTACAAAGTACAAAGTACAAAGTACAAAGTACAAAGTACA